>ERZ791919.63-NODE-63-length-125478-cov-22.080719_pt1 | contig 125478 bp, 109 predicted proteins | sample MGYA00510137_ERZ791919 | MGnify/ENA primary metagenome ERZ791919 (study PRJEB30046, sample SAMN00792059) | human gut metagenome | study: EMG produced TPA metagenomics assembly of the A metagenome-wide association study of gut microbiota in type 2... | reverse complement strand
AGGACTTGCAACGATGTCGAATCGATTTATCGCATCGGAAAGCGATTCAAATCGTAAATAAGCCAAAACATCAGTAAAACATTAAATATTAATAAGTTATATAAGCAGCGCATTAAATTAACGCATCACTAGTATTGTTCACATCCATTGTTGTTAGTATGTAATCACATTATATCTGAATGAATCCGCAACCGCCAGAAGCCGCGTTTTATCATTTTAATGCTCCCGCCGCACGCATTATTGTCCTCGACGGGAGCAATATCGTATGTTTTTGCGCTACCTCTGTTCGCCGTTCAAACTTCGGCGAGTAAATTTATCATTTATAGTCAACCCATATAGATAAGCATAGGATATTTATCGGATTATCATTAAATTCGCTACCGAATAAAACTAAAATATCCAAAACAATCATGGAATCCGGAAAAGGTTATGTTTACATATTGACAAATCCTTCATTTCGTGAGGATTGGGTCAAGATCGGCAAGAGTTCACGTCCTGTTGATGTTCGCTCGAAGGAATTGGACAACACTGCGGTTCCACTGCCGTTTGAGGTTTACGCCACGCTTTACACCAGCAAATACAGCAAGGTTGAAAAGCAGATTCACAAGCAGATAGACAGGCTGACGGATTTGAGGATCCGCCAGAACAGGGAGTTTTTCAACATCGCTCCCGCTGTGGCACTTGACATTATGCGTGATATGGCCGATCTTCTGGACGATGCGGAACTGGCCATCTATGTTGACGGAAAACCGGTAATATCCCAGAATAAGGAACAGGACAACGCCATCAAGAACGAAGAGGCGGAGAAAAAGAAGCGGATAGCCAGGCCAAATTTTAAATTCCATATGGTTGGAATAAACATAGGAGACACGGTCATATTCGATGAACTGAATATTCCATTAAAGGTCGCGACGGATGACAAGGTTGAATATGACGGGCGGCTTTATAGCTTGTCAGCCTTTACGGGAACGTTTCTTCCTGTTGAAAAGCAGAACACTTCCGGAGCTTACCAAGGTCCGAAATATTTCAGCTTCAAAGGGAAGGTTCTGGCGGATCTACGTAATGAGATCGAAAAGGAGCAGTGTGGAGGCGATAATTAGGCGGCAAGAATAATCGCTTAAATATGAAACGGATAGCGGTTGTCATATTCATAATGATACTTGCTTGCGTGGTGGCGGACGCGCAGTCTTACATCAGGCGCGGGAAGGATGTTTACTCGGCGCCCTTGTACAATTGGGACGGAAGTTGCCTGCGGGCGGGGAACAGTAAATATTCAGAGGTTTTGATTAATTTCGATGGTGAATATATCCGCGGGGGTGGCAGCCGCTACGGTGAGATTCTATACAATTGGAACGGGGTGGAGCTGCGTGGCGGTCGCGGCAAATATGCCAAGGTGCTTTTCAGCTGGGACGGGAAATGTATCCGCCAAGGCGACAGCAGATATTCCGCCGCGCTGTATAATTCTGACGGTCAATATATTCGCAAGGGTGAGGAAAAATATTCACAGCCACTGATGAATATTTCAGGACCAGTTCCCGCGGCGGTGCTGATTTACATATTGCTGCTGTAGCACGCCGCAAAGTTGGCTACGTCTGTCTGTATTTTCATAATAAAGGCATTAATATAAAATATTGTATAATAATGAGATTGGTGATTCAAAGGGTGTCGCGCGCAAGCGTTGCCATTGAGGGCAGAACCGTGTCCGGGATCGGGAACGGGCTCCTGGTGCTTGTCGGAGTCGAGACCGGAGATACGGAAGAGGATATGCGCTGGCTTGTGGGCAAGACTGTGGGACTGAGGATATTCAATGATGAGAATGGCGTGATGAACAGGAGTGTCGTGGATGTTGGAGGGGAGGTTCTTGCGGTGTCGCAATTCACTCTGACGGCATCCACCAAGAAAGGGAATCGCCCTTCCTACATTCGTGCCGCAGGCCACGATTTGGCAGTCCCGTTGTACGAGAAGTACTGCGAGGAAGTCTCGGCGGCGATCGGCAAGCCGGTCGGCAAAGGAGTATTCGGCGCGGATATGCAGGTCTCCCTTGTCAACGATGGCCCGGTGACGATAATCATCGACTCAAGGATTCGGGAATAGATTCACAGCCGCTCAATGAATATTATAAACCCGCTGCTGTCGTAATGACAAACCTTACAGCAGTCGGGCGATCTTGGGGATCAAGGTGATGTCTGCTGGGAGCCATTCGACTGAACAGAGCTGTTCGGCGGTCAGCCAACGGGCGGCCTCGTGCTCGACCAGATGAAGGTCACCGGAAAGGATGGTGCAGGCGTAGCACTTCATCGAAAGGTGGAAGTCCGGGTAGTCATATTCAATGGTGTCAATCAGTTCGCCGACTCGGATCTCGGTTTCCAGCTCCTCGCGGATCTCTCTTCTAAGTGCATCCTCAGGACTCTCCCCCGCCTCGACCTTGCCGCCGGGAAACTCCCAACCATCCTTGAATGCACCGTAGCCACGCTGTGTGGCGAAGATTTTCCCATCTTTGAATATCACAGCTGCAACTACGTTTATCGTTTTCATTTTCAATGTCATTTTAAAGTTAAACATTCGCAGACGTGATGTAGTCGTACAGATTCTTCTCGACCGGTGTGTCAATAGTAGTTCTTTCACATCTTGACCGAATGTACATCTAAGTCAATTGAGTACGCGCCGCGTACCTTTTCTTCATATTCTCTTTTACCGTTCTTCATAATAATACGAATAATCTCTTCCTTTCATGAACATCTCCCTGTCATTCACCTTATCCGTCAGTGCATCTTTCAGAAGCCTCTTGATTTCCGTGCTATCCGCCACGCTCTTTTCCATTGCCGCAATATAAGCATATTTGTCAATTTGGCTCCAATCAATGCACTGTCCAAGTCGCTTCTTCAGAATCAGGTCTAGCCAAATCCTCGTTGTTCGCCCATTACCTTCACGGAACTGATGCGCCACATTCATCTCCACATACTTGTCAGCAATCTCATCAAAAGTCTCTTCCGACATCTGTTCAATGTTATGCAACGTCTGTGAAAGAAACGCTACAGGAGCGAAGGTGAATCCGCCTTTGGAAATATTCACTGAACGTATCTGTCCTGCAAAGTCGTACAATCCTCCAAACAGATAAGCGTGAATCTGCTGAAGTCCCTTCACGGTTCCGACCTCAATGCTGTCAAGTAAGGAACTCTCGAACAGGGTGTAGGCCTTCACCTTGCTCTTTCCATCGATGGTATCTTCACCATAAATGAACCACTCAATGAACCGCGTTGCCTTGTTATTCGGCAAATTCTTGGCTAATTCCACAACTCCGGAAGCATCAAGGACATCGGTATTGTAAGACTTACCATCCGCAGCTTTCAATTTGAGTTGGTTAGTCACACTAACCAACTGCGAGCCGGACTTCTTTAGCTTGCTCTTCAGATACTTCCAGTAGTTTCTATTCTTTGTATAGTCATCCTGAGCATTCAGCACTCCGACAATATCAAGCACACTATACCACCACTTGGAATTCTCCTCATCCCAAATGGCTCTTACCTCCCGGTCATCAAAGAAGCGTATTGATATTTTGTTCATAAGCAAATTACAATCTTACAGTGCACACCGATAGTGCCTGATTTCGAATTGTAAAGTTAGTGAAAAATTGTTACATGCGACACTTTGCGTAACTTCTCCAGGAGTCCGTCATTCTCCAGATATCCATTCTCAAGTGCTAGTATCAGAGTACCATCGGGCTTATTATAAATCTTTCCGTGGAGAAGATAGAAATTTTGTTTGACGAATTCCTCTATTGTCTGAGAGAATGGCTTGATTGAATAAAAAGTGTATTTTGATTTCAGCCAAGGATTTCGTAAAGGCTCATTTTGAGGAATATATCGGCAAGATGTACCATACGGAGGGAGCGCCTTTCATCTGGTTCGCGTTCGACAAAGGGACAACCTCGCTTGATGCACTTCGCAAGGCTTTCTGCGAAGAGGCGTCAGTGGAGGCCGTTGCTTTGGGATAGAAGCTTGTTTGGAATGGTACAGGAGAAGGTGCTCTGGTGTACGAAAGGCACATAGACTTGCCTTTGGTACAGGAAACTGGCTTCTGAGGTACGGAATCCTATTGCTCCTTAGGCGTCTTCTGGGCGAGTTCAAAGATTGCCGGGGAAAGGTGGCAGTAGCCGCCGGGATTCTTGTCGAGGTAGTTTTGGTGGTACTTCTCGGCTTTGTAGAAACAGCGGAGGGGCTGTAGCTCGACGGCGGATTTCCTGCCGGCTTTGTTCTCAAAGGAGCCGAGTACAGTTTCGATCACTTCCCTATCCTCGACGTTATCGTAATAGACGCCGGTGCGGTACCTTGTGCCTTCGTCCTCACCTTGTTTGTTCAGGCTGAACGGGTCGATCATATTCAGGAATAGATTGACAAGACGCTCCAAAGACACTTTCTCGGGATCGTAGCGGACGTGGACGCATTCGGCGTGACCGGTCTCGTCGGTATAGACTTGTTTGTAGGTCGGGTCGATTTCCCAACCGTTCGCGAAGCCGACTTCCGTGAAGACTACTCCGTCCACGAGTTTGAAAAACTTCTGCGCTCCCCAGAAGCAGCCGGCGGCGAACCAGATGTCTCTTTCCTTGCCGTAGAGCAAGGAGGCAACCTCCTCAAGATACTTTCTGTCAACTTCATCGAACGTGTTCAGATCCTTGCTGTCGATGTCAAGGACGGCGGCTATCCGGCCACGTTTCCAGCAAGGTACAACAATCTCGCTGCGGCTCTCGCTTGAGCAGGCTATGTGACCGGGGAACAGCTCGACATCGGGGACAATGACAGTGCGCCCCTCGTTCCATGATGTGCCGCACACTCCCCTGCCCTTTGCGATGCGCATGCATGCCACAGGTCCTTGGAACGGCCCGAGCACAAGTTCCTCGGATGACGCCACACGGTAAAAACCTGTCCACCAGAAGCCGAACTCACTATTAAGCATCGCAACTATATTCGACATCCTCGCCACCTCGTCAGTCTCCCCGGCAAGAAGAGCCTGAATCTGAGGCAATAGCGCAAGATATTTTTCCTCTTTTGTCATATTCATTAATTTTTCAGGTAAAGATAATGTTTTTAGTTCAATAATAGTACAATGCTCCCAAGGGCACTCCGCAAGGTATAAAAATACCGGCACAGAATCATAATTCCACGCCTGCGTATTGTGTGCTGATATGCCGCCTATGTTCCCTAAAAGCATAGGCGGCATATTAACAAGCCTCTCACAATATTCTGTACAGGACATATATGTCGCCATATTTACAAAGCAGGGGAAATATTGGAGATCCAATGCAGTACGTCTGATTATATCCTGAATAAATTGATCTTTAACCGATTGCGAAGATATGCACGGCAATCTGAATATACAGATATCAGAAAAATATATTGGATTTCTGATCAGAAAACTTATCTTTGTCAAGATCAAAACAGATAGCCCCTAATATGCTGTTGGCAAACTTCATCATAGTCGGAATTGTGATTCTTATGCTCATCACATTCTCCATCTTTATCCTCATCGGCAAAGGGGACGATCTTATCGCCGGCTACAACACAGCGAGCAAAGAGGAAAGGGCGAAATATGACATCGGAAGGCTGAGAAAAGTTAGCGGTTACGGTTTGCTGCTCACATGCTTACCGACTGGTCTGCTTCCTTTGGCCGAGATGTCCGATATTCTGTTTTGGAGCTTAATGATTTCCCAGATAGTCATAGCGATCGTCATCACAATACTGGCGAATACCTATGCAAGAAAGGAGCCTGATAAAAACAAACAATAATTGATATGAGGAATATGAAAACACGAAGGAATATTCTCACCGCTGTACTTATGCTGTCTGTTGTGGCGTGCCGGAATGATGAAAGCTGGACCAATGCCGAGAAGAGTCTCATAAAGGGTGATGGCGAAGCTATGCGCGTGCTGACGATTTATGACAAGGCGGACTCGCTGGTGCTGCGGACGGAGTGCTCCGGAATCAGCACGAAGGAACTGACGAGTGATGAATATAAGATCCTGGCTGAGAAGATGGTGGCCACAGTGACCTCTCCGGAACAGGATGGAGTCGGCATCGCCGGGCCGCAGGTGGGAATATCACGCCGTGTCGTGGCGGTGCAGAGGTTCGATAAGGACGGTGAGCCGTTCGAGGTCTATCCGAACATCCAAATCACTTGTCACAGAGGTGAAAAGGCTCTTGGACCTGAAGGATGTCTCAGCATTCCTGGGAAGCGCGGCAATGTCGAGCGCTATCAGGACATCGACATCAACTACACCTCGCTCAAAACCTTGCGCGACACGACCGAAAGCATCAAAGGCTTCACCGCCGTGATCTTCCAGCACGAATGCGACCACCTCAACGGAATCCTCTACACCGACTATCTGGACGGCAACCAATAGCGTTTATATTCGCCATTCGTTTGATATAGAGACATTCATAATTCGGGAGTAACTACTAAAAAGATATTGCTATATTCAAAAAATATAGTCATCTTTGCAAGGAAAGTCTGAATGCCGTGGATCGTTTGGAGTTCCACAACGCGATATTGGTATAGTCGTACTGATGTCGCTTTTTTGTTTTTTCAAAAATATCCACCAAAGTATAGATAGAGAACTTGGATGGGGTTCTCATCCTGAATATGTTCTCTGACTAACGTTTTACTGAACTTATATAACTTGGGAATATGATATGGTCATACGGCAAATGCTGTATGGCCTTTTTTTGTAATCAAAATTGTTACAATTATGGACACACAAACAACAAAGGAGCTATTGAATGCTCCGCAAAGAGGAGAAATCATCCTCTATCAGACTGCCGATGGCAGGACAAAGATCGATGTCAAACTTGAAAATGAGACGGTTTGGTTGACGCAGGATCAACTTGTGATTCTTTTTGAAAGAGATAGGTCTGTGATTTCCAGACATATCAGTAATATTTTCAAAGAAGGTGAACTTGATCCCAATGTGGTATGTGCAAAAATTGCAACTACCACTCCGCACGGAGCTATACCTGGCAAATGGCAAACACACGAAGTTGTTTTCTACAACCTTGATGTCATCATATCCGTAGGCTATCGTGTAAAATCACAACGTGGCACTCAATTCAGGATATGGGCGAACTCCGTCCTAAAAGACTACCTTATCAAAGGCTACGCCGTCCGCAATGACCTTGCACAGCAGAAATACGATGATCTGAAGGCTCTTGTGGATGTGATGGGCCGCACAATGGGGTATCTTGACTCCACGGACGAAGAGCAGATCAAGAGCATATTCGATGTAGTGAAGGACTACACTTATGCTTTGGACACGCTTGATAGCTACGACTATCAGACGTTGGGAGTAAAATCAACCACAAAGGAGTGCTTTCACGCCTCTTACGAGAATGCGATGGCGGTCATCAACGACCTGAAAGTCAAGTTCGGAGGAAGCGAACTTTTCGGACACGAAAAGGACGAATCCTTCCACAGTTCAATCGGTCAGATATACCAGACTTGGGATGGAGTTGACCTATACCCGTCAGTGGAGGAGAAAGCGGCTATGCTGTTGTATCTTGTTGTCAAGAATCATTCGTTCTCCGATGGCAACAAACGCATTGCCGCCACATTGTTCCTCTGGTTTATGGAGAACAACAGGATCCTTTATGCTCCGGATGGACACAAACGTATCGCTGACAATGCCTTGGTAGCATTGACTTTGATGATCGCTGAAAGCAAGACAGATGAAATGGATACGATGGTAAAGGTTGTTGTAAACTTGATCAATGGCGACAACAAGTAAAATGAATATTCAGAGGGGAATATTACCAGATGCGGACCCTGTCCTCTGGTTTGACGTAGAGGGAGTCGGTCGGCTGGATGCCGAAGGCGTCGTAGGCGACATTCAAACCACCGTGATCGGCGATGTCTTTGATCAGTCCAGCGAGAGCCTTAACATTCTCGTCGCTGACTTTTGTCACGGTTCCCCACATAGGGTACTCAAGCGGCTGGGGGTTCAAGTCGCCCAATGACCGGTCACGTATTTGGCGAAGTCGTCTCCAGGACGCGCAGTGGTGTCCATGTAGGCGTAATTGATTCCGGCGGTCTTGGCCGGTTGGTTGCAGCAGGCTGACGCGATGGCCAGACAGCCGCAAAGTAGCAAAAATGACTTTTTCATATTCATTGATGCAATTTGAACTTTCCATACGCAAAGATACGGCGGAAAAGTTATTCCATATCTATGAATATGTGGACAATGGTAGTTGATAATACTTTGAATATTAATTAAATCAGTATGGGCAAGGTGGACATCCGAAATCAGACAACCTACTTCCTGCGTCTGAAATAAAGGATATAGAACACAACCAGAGACACAACAAATGTAGCAAGTCCGATGGCGCGGTTCCAAGAGTCAGGCAGCCCGAGCCCGATCTTTGCCACGCAGATGTAGGTCGTGCAGACAGCCGTCATAAACGCCGCCGGAATCATCGTGATCAGATAAGTCAGCCCCTTCATGAACTTCACCAGATAAGCAGTCGCGGTCCACAACATAAACACGGCAAGAGTCTGGTTCGCCCATCCGAAATACCTCCAGATGACATTGAACCCGTTCTCATCGGCGATGTTGTACCAAAGCAACACCCCAGCGATCAAAAACAGCGGAATGCTGATCATAAGCCGGTTGGCGACCGGTTTCTGATTCAGATGCAGGAAATCCGCCACGATCAGGCGTGCGCTTCTGAACGCTGTGTCCCCGCTCGTGATAGGAGCGGCGACCACACCAAGGATGGCCAGAATGCCACCTAAAACGCCAAGCCAACCTTTGGAAACCTTGACAACCACATCCGGAGCCGCGGCGGAAACAGTCGCACCGACCTCAGCGGCACCACCATCAAAGAAGAACCACGATGAAACGGTCGCCCAGATCAACGCCACAATGCCCTCAGTGATCATCGCGCCGTAAAACACCGGCCTGCCAAGTCGCTCGTCAGTCAGGCACCTGGCCATCATCGGACTCTGCGTGGCGTGGAAACCGCTCACCGCGCCACAAGCGATGGTGATGAAAAGGCACGGGAATATCGGCTGGCCGCTCAGAAGCCCCTTCGACTCACCAAGATTGCCAAGCCCGTCCCAAAGCTCCGGAAGCGAAGGCCATTTGACAAACAGGCAGACCATCAGAGCCAAGGCCATAAAAATCAGCGCGAAAGCGAAAACCGGATATATCCGTCCGATGATCTTGTCGATCGGCATCAGCGTGGCAAGAAGATAATAAAGGAATATCACCCCGACCCATATCATAATCGATATACGGCCTCCATCCCCCGCGATGTCTCCGAGAATCAACGCAGGGCTGAACACGAACACCGTTCCCACAAGCATCAGCACAATGATGGAGAACGCCAGAATGAAAGTCTTTGTGCCTTTCCCGAGATATTCCCCGACCAGGTCAGGCAGTCCCGCTCCCCCGTTCCTTATGGAGAGCATTCCGGTCATATAGTCGTGCACTGCACCGGCGAAAATGCAGCCCAGAACAATCCACAGGTAGGCTGACGGTCCGAACTTGGCTCCCATAATGGCACCGAAGATAGGTCCCGTTCCCGCGATATTCAGAAACTGGATCATATAGACCTTCCACGCCGGCATTGGAATATAATCCACCCCGTCCGCCTTGGTGATGGCTGGTGTCTTACGGGTCGGATCCGCCCCGAACCTCCGCTCCACGAACTTACCATAAAGAATATACCCGACCACAAGGGCCGCGAGACTGATCAAAAAAGAAAACATAATCCCAGTTATTAGTGACTTTCAATAGTTGCCACAAATTTACACAATAAAACGAATATGCCGTATCAATACATTCATGAAATTTTCTTTCCGTCAATATGTCAGCCTTCCGGAAGTAGCCTGATTTTTGAATTATTCGCGCCGTGACTTTTAATGAATATTATATTATGAAATTCGTGGAATATCCTGAAGATAAGAAGACTGACTCTCCAAAGGAGACGGAAGGGCAGACCCGTGGAGGATGGTTTCCAAACGGGAACATATTCTGGACTATGGTGCTGATGTTCGCCTTTCTGGCATTGATCAACACATTCCTGTTTCCGGGAAGCAGGGGCAGCAGCGTGGTCGAGACTGACTATGGGACGTTCATCTCCGACGTGGATAAAGGTTTGGTCTATGACGTTGTGATTGATGGAGATAAGGTGTTATATTCAAAGAGTGCTCCGCTCACATATCAGGAAAAACTCAAAGGGCAGAGAGACACTACCTATGTCACCGGCGCGGTCACGGATCCGGATTTCGTGAGCCGCCTGTCAACGGCCCCGAGTCCCAACAAGGACGGCAAGATCCGTTTTGTGAAGAAACTCAACCGCGAACGCTCCCCTCTTCTGGATTTCATCCTTTGGTGGGTGCTTCCGGGTATGCTGATGTACTGGCTTCTGAGCTCGGCTATGAGGCGTGTCGGCAGCAATATGGCCAAAGGTGGCGGAATGGGTAATTTTATGCAGTTCGGACAAAGTGGCGCTAAAGTCTATGCCGAGAATGACATAAAGACACGTTTCTCGGATGTCGCCGGGCAGGACGAGGCCAAGGACGGGCTTATGGAAGTCGTGGATTTCTTGCACAATCCCGCAAAATATAACGAGGTCGGTGCCCACTTGCCTAAAGGGGTCCTTCTGGTCGGGCCTCCGGGAACCGGCAAGACATTGATCGCAAGGGCCGTGGCCGGAGAAGCCGGTGTCCCGTTCTTCTCGATGTCCGGATCAGAGTTCGTCCAGATGTTCGTGGGAATGGGCGCCGCGAAGGTTCGTGACCTGTTCAGCCAGGCACAGACAAAGGCTCCGTGCATCGTCTTTATCGATGAGATCGACGCTATCGGAAAGAGCCGTGAGAACAACATCGGAGGCGGCAACGATGAGCGTGAGCAGACTCTCAACCAATTGCTTACGGAGATGGACGGCTTTGACGGGGACAAGGGTGTGATCATCCTTGCCGCGACCAACAGGCCGGACAGTCTGGACAAGGCTCTTCTCCGTCCGGGACGCTTTGACAGGCGTGTCCAGATGGAACTTCCTGACCTGCAAGGCAGAAAGGCAATCCTTCAGGTTCATCTGAAGAATATCAAGCACGAAGACATAGATCTGGATCTCATCGGACGCGCGACTGCAGGCTCTTCGGGAGCGGAACTGGCGAACATCGTCAACGAGGCCGCTTTGAGAGCTGTGCGTCTCGGCAAGAAAGCCGCCACGACCGAAGATCTTGAGGAAAGTGTCGAGGTCGTTATGGCCGGCGAGCAGAGAAAGAACGCCGTTATCTCAGCCGAGGAGAAAAAGATCATCGCCTACCACGAGATCGGACACGCTATGGTGGCCGCCGCGCAGAGCAATTCCGCCCCGGTTCAGAAAATCACGATCATTCCGAGAACTTCCGGAGCGCTCGGCTACACGATGCAGGTGGACGAGGGCGAGAAGTTCCTCTACAGCAAGGAATATCTTCTTAACCGTCTCGCCACCCTGACCGGTGGACGTGTCGCGGAGGAGATCATCTGCCACACCTGCACGACCGGAGCGTCGAACGACATCGAAAAGGCCACACAGATGGCCAGGGCTATGATCACGACCTACGGAATGAGCGACAAGTACGGAATGATGGCCCTTGAGACCAAAGGCAACTCCTACCTTGGCGGATCATCTCAGTTGGCCTGCTCGGACGAGACTGCCGCTGACATCGACACCGAAGTCCGCGAGATGATCGCCGCCGCCAAGAAAAAAGCCACCGACATCATCACCGCCAACATCGACAAGATGCACAAAAGCGCGCGGTACCTCCTCGAAAAAGAGACCATCACCGGTGAAGAGTTTATGAATATCTTCAACGGAGCGTAGTCCCTGGCATTTAATGCGCGGATTCGACTGCAAACACGACAGATTATCAGTCCAAAAGCAGGAATCCTGACCAGTAGTAAGGATCCGGATAACGCTGCCGTACGGTTTGGCGGGCTTTACGGAATGCATCAGGGATGTCGCAGCCGTTGCGTACTACAGCCTTGTAGAACTCAGCCATAAAAAGCGAGGAAGCTACGTCGCTGGCCTCACCGACGTTGACAAGAAGGTAGCGGACACCAGCTTTCCTGAACGCCCTTTGGAGGCCATAGATTCCTTCCGGAGTCGCATGACCGAGGCCAGTCTCGCAGGCCGAGAGGCTGACAATGGTTGTTCCGCTCAGATCCATGGCGGCGATGTCGGCTGCGGTCAACTTCTCTCCACCAGCCATGATAAGGCCAGACATATTCATCGACAATCTGTAAGCGTCTGATTTGCTTTCGCTTCCGGTTGGCTCGCAATAGAAGCCGTGCGTCGCTATGTGGATCAGGTCCGGGGATTCTCCGCCAAGGGAAAGGAATGCTTCCACCGTACCCTCCGGACCGGAATTTTCATGAACAATGGCTTTCCTCTTCAATGCCTTGGCTATGTTCCCGAGTTCTGTTGCGGTCGCGGCCAGCGGTGCATATTCATTACCATACTCCAGATTTCCGAAGAGGTATGCGGAGAGCCGTTTCTTGTGGTTGATGTCTTTATCGTTGATGCCCACAATGTCCCTTGCGGAAGACAATCTGACAATATTGTAAGCCTCCCCGAACAGTTGCCCATCGGTCAGCGCCCCAGCCTCGACTGGAATCATGTGGAATGCACCAGAAGGAACGAGGAACACATTGCCACCATGCTGAAGTTTTGATGAAAGCGATGCCAAGAAAGTCTTTACAACGCCGTTCGCCAGAGCTTCGAAACCATAGCGCAAAGAGTCCTGCGGACTTTCAACACAAAGACGCACCAGTTCCGGATGCGGTGCCTCTTTTCTGACGATGTATGCATAATAAGCGTGCGATCCGTCATCGGATTTAAAATCCGCCATGTCCACGATGATATCGTGGTTCCCTAGAGCTGACCGAACAGCATTGGCGTCAATGCCAAGGAAGGTGCCGACATTTCCGTAGGCGGCACATTGACGTGCGAGCTTCGCATCAGTCAGCAGAAGCTGCCGGCTGGCCTCCTTGGCTGCGTCGGAATCAGAACCGAACCGGGATTCCATGGCGGCGAGTGTCCTTTGCGTATTCATAACTTTGCCGTAAAGGGCCATGTCCTCTGAAGAACCCTTGCTTTTGATGATGTCGTAAGCGCTTCGTTCTGAGGCAAGCAGGAGACCTTTTGACAATAGCAAAGCTTCCCATGCATTCTCGGTGAATTCATCAGATGTGTGTCCGGCCTTGAACCCGTAAGCGGTCATCCTGAACGTCACATCAAGGAAATTGTCGAGGTACGACTCTCTGGTCTCCGAAGGCAGGAAACGCAGCCTTTCGGCAATCTTTCTCGTCATCCTCTCCTTGACATCAAGCAAGTTGCCGCTCCCCTCTTCAAGTCTTCCTGAATATGCACGGATGTTCGCCAGATAATTCAGCGCCGTGATTGTCACATCAGCGTCATCTCCATAGACTTTTCTGCATCCTTGATAGTATCTTGAATATTCCGCCTCACTCTCATCCAACCTTTTCGCGTTATACAACGCAGAGGCTTTCAATGATCCAAGCCACAATCTTTCTCTGTCTGAACCCATAGAGGCCATAGCCGAATCCGCCTTTTCGTAGTACCTCACGGCCTCGTCCCATTTTCCGAACCGTCCGTGAAGCATGCCGACCAATTGCAGGTGGCGGCCTTCCATCATCGGATCGACACTTGGCTTACCTCCATTGTTCATGATGGAGTCAACGTATGACAAGGCCTTTGTTGTGTCTCGAAGAGCCTGATAGACCTCGGCGACATGGAAATATTCCATCCCGACATCCGAACCGCTGTCCTTTTCCCTGATTGCTAGCATCTTCCGGCTGATGTCCATGGCCTCGGAGTATTTTTGTGTGGCCAGACACAACGGGCGGAGTCTGTTCAGGATCGCATACATCTTTGTGTCACGTTCTTGGGTGTCACTTGATGTTTCCAACAGCCCGATCGCATCATGGCACAAAGAAATCGCCTCGGAAGTGTGACCGGCCTTGACCGCATTGTCAATCTGAAGTTCCAGGCACATCAGCCGGACTCCTTTATCCGATGTCGCACTCATCAAAGAATCCACTTTGATGGACAATGCCGGAATCTTGTCCACAATGCCGTACTTGCTGAAGAGTCTGAACCTGTTTTTCAGAATGTCGGCAAGTTCTTCATCCATCCCTATGTCCAATTTCTTCTCAGCCTCGTCCAGACTGGCCAAAGCCCTGTCTATGTCGCCTTTATAGTCTTTGAGAAAAGACAACTCTGTCAGCGAAGCGACAGCCCAAGATCGTTCCCCGGCCTTGTTGTACCATTCCAATGAGGTTTCCAGATCCTTTTCGGCCTTGTCAAAATCACTGACCTCCATGTCATCCGCAGTCTGATGGTACCAACTGAGGCCTATGTAGCGGCAAAGCGTCACGGTCAAGGCGGAATCAGCGTATGGCAACGCCTCAAGAAAACACTGACGACCTTTCAGATAGCCTTTGTCGGCATCATTAAACACGGCCACACCGGCTTTCATGCGTTCACGGGCGTAGGCCAGAGAATCGACGCGCTGTTCCTGCGCAGACATCCACAGCATTGCGGACAGCAGAAGCAAGGCTATTGATAGAATACGTTTATTCATTGGTGTTCAATATTTTATTCTCCAATTCATCAAGTCTTGACAGGAGATCCTTGACGAGGACCCTTGAATATTCAATCTCATCCTTAGATGGCTTCGGCTCAACCGAATGGAACGCTTCAATCGTGTCTGTCCCGATCGCTTGGCGGGTTTCTATGATCCGCTCGCGTGCCTCGGCTGTGTCACCGGCTTGGATGAGCGAGTCAATCATCTCAAGGGCCGCGTCGTATGACACGCCACCTCTGAGCACGGGTTCTTTCAAGGCCGACCCGGAAGGGTTTCTCAAGAATAGGAACACTCCGAACGCAATGCATGCCGCAAAGGCCAGTGATGCCACCAAAATTCTGGCGCGCTTCTTTTTCCTTGAATATTCAACCTCCCATCCGGCCATTGCCTCACGCTTTTGGGCGATGTCCCTGACCGCATCGGTGACCCCGTCCGTCAAGGCGTCCTTAGGTGTGTCATCTATCTCTTTCATATTCATTAGATTTATTGTTTGGGATATTCAGAAATCTTGATCCCGGCATCTGAGAATTTGTTCAGTATCCGTGCCCGCAGGATCGCCATGCACTTGGCTTTCGCGCTTTTGACTCCGTTATATGTTGTGCTTTCAGGACGTTCCGCCTGAATTTCCTCCAACGTCATGTCGTGGTAATAGAACATGGTCAGAATCTCCCGGCAACGAGGAGCGAGCATCATGACCGACTGCTTGATGATCATCTTCCGCATGGTGTCCCTGTCGTCGGCCCACCAAAGGACACTCTCGTCATCAAGTTCCCCGATGACCTCAAGAATCCTCCCTTTAGACCGCAAAACCTCATGGTACAGATTCTTCGCGATACGCAGGAAATAGCCGCCCAAGTCGGGAACCTCCGTCGCCTTTCCGCCACGTCTGGTCGCATAAACCTTACCGTCATCTATGAATATCTGTCCGTTCCCGATCTTCTCCCACAGAATCACGAACGCATCCTGAAACAAGTCATTTCTCTCCGCTTCCGCAAGGTGTTCAAAATGAGCGGCGTGTCTGTCAAAGCGATCACGACATTGCGTGTAGAGGTGCTTCTGAGCCTCCTCCTTCCCAGCCAGAACGCCTTTGACGCATCTGCAATCGGAATATTTCCTCAATGGCCAAGTCATTATCTTTTGAATATTTCCGAAAATCGCCGTATGTCCATCTCGCCTGTCAAGACTGGCGATTGCGGGTACCGCCCTTTCACGTCACTTCTTTGGTAGTAAGCGTCAAGCGTCCGCACCAAGGTCTCGTTGTCCAATCCCCTCATCTTTGGCCAAAGTGTGTGGAGCGCCAGAGTGAGCTTGCCGTGTCCGTCCGGATGCTCCTGGTTGAGCTGGTAGTCAAGGCATGAACAGAGAGTCAGCCACTTTTCCGGCAGCTGCTTCCTTTTGTTCGCCCGATGCTTCCCGGGAATGACGAAGTTGTCGTACACACCCCTCACCACGTCGGCGCTTATGCCAGACTTCCGTGTCGAGTCTCCCGCATGGCACGCATCCACCACCACCGCGATCAATCCGCTCTCCCCTACCTTTTTACGAATATTCATGAGCAGCACCCCGATCTCGTCATCGCATAGGTGCTTCTCACCTTGATCCTTGCCGCAGTACTTCCTGTAAGCGTCGTATGGAATCCACGACTCGTCCCAGCCGTCCTCCTCATCGCCGTCGATGTCCGTCATCCGCTGCCCATGCCCAGAGAAATGAATATACACGGTGTCGCCTTCGGCGCATCTTTCCGCCAATGCCTTGAACTCCTTTACAATGGCTGATTTGGTGGCTTCTTTTTGTGTCAGTGTCGCGATGTCGTGGAAAATGTTTAGTTTCAGCATGTCCACAACCAGCTTGACATCCTTGTCCCCATTGATCCTGATCCACTCCGGATCTTCGTAAGTCCCGACGCCTATGACCAACGCCCGCCTCGTCCCGGCAAGGGAAGACAGGCATAATGTCAATAACAACAGTGTCAAGGTTATTCTATTGCAAAGCATTAGATTGGATTACAGTAAATTCAAACAAGTTTTCACCACATTCTAAATCTTCATCGGTCGCTGAGCCCGCCGAAGCGCCGGTTCAGTTCTTTCCGTTCAGGTCGCCGAGCCTGTCGAAGCGCCAACATTGCAAAGGTAACATTTTTATCCGATTCTCTTCCCATGATTCGAAGACAGATAACATTCCCGGAACTGATTTATCGCCCGATGCCTGATGTTATAGACATTCGAGACATTGGTGTGCCAAAGCTCCGCTACCTCCTTGACCTCGTAGCCACGTAGAACCAGCAGATTCACCGCCTCCGCATACCGATGGTTAGGCATGGCCTCCAGCACCATGCGTACGTCAACCCTGTCCACCACCCCCTTTGATGGATAACAAGGACATTCCTCCGGACACTCCCCCGGCAAAGAAGAAAACCACTTCCTGTGCCCCAGGAAGAACCTCCAAGCCACCGTTGACAGCCAAGTCCTCAACGAGCACCCGTTCCGCGCGTCGAAAGTCCTAATCCTCCGCCAATCATCCTGAGCCAAAAAGAGATAAAGCTCGCTGACCATCTCGTCATATTCAACACGTCCGTTGAACACCCTGCGTCGGATTGTCTCCAACATTCCTCTGAGTTCCCCATAAAAGTACCCCACGATGATCTCCTCATCGTAAAAATCTGACAGTTTCATAAGAGTAAAATTACTTTGTTCACTCCCTTATGAAATTTCAGCCGGTTTGTAACCCAACAATCCGCAAAAATTATTAGAAATACAGTTGATTGATAATTTGATCGTGGCAGCGTCATTTTCTGACGAATACGGTATGCGCGGGTACTTGTATCTGGAGGTCTGGCGGTCATTCACCCGGACAGGGCGCGCGAAGCGCGCAGGCCGACAAGACCTCCAGGCACATGTTGTTGCGAGAAAGTCGATGTCCAATGTCGTCCTGGCCGCGAACTTCTCGTGGGCGTACATCAGTGCTCCGCCTTTCAGGTAGAAATTCTGACGGTAAAAAGTCTGAGACATTCTATATATCAATCTCTCTTGAAAGTAGCGTGTCAGAATAGTCTGATAATAGATGTTTTCGCTCTTGGCGATGTTCAGCAGTCGGCTTCGGATAGACTTCCCGTATTTTTTGACAATTTCTTTGCTCATAGCTTGACCTCCAGATATTTCTCAAGAGTCGTGTGTACTCTGAGGAGTTTTGCATAGTCCATAAGTTTCGAGATGTTCCTTTCCGGACGCTCAAGATAGTTGCTGATTATCTCGGAACATACATCAGAGCCGATTTTGTTCTTGAATTTCACGGCATCGCAGACGCTCCTTTCCACATCATATACATTAATGGTGAAACCGTCAAAGTTCATTTTCATTACACCGACATTGAGGATTTTTTCAGTGTAGTGGTGGATCAACAACCAGACAGCATCAAGCATATCAACAAAACGATAATCCTGATAGATTTTTTCATATAATAGACCCTAATTCGTGTCGGGCGCAACTTTAAATAAATTTTCTTCTTGACCCAATAGCAGGTAAACTATGTATAACGAAAGTGTGGAGTTCCACGTTCTTTCAATTGAAGGTTTTGACAAAACCCGAATAAGAAGAACGAATGGAACTCCACACTTGTATATTGACCTGTCACTGGGAGTGTGCGCCAAAAGGTGTGCCTCCACGCAGGGGTGATACACAAGAAAAGAGTGCTGTTCGTGAGTCCCTTATTCGTTGGAAACTGTCAGATTTTCAATTGAGGACTGCGTGATCGCACTTTCTATGTTTGCGTCGGATCGCTCCGACCTTGCAAAGTCAGAAAAAACTGTCAACCCACAAGCAGCACTCTTGTATTTCTTGTGTGAGAGTCTCTTTTTGTCCAATCTTTTTATATTGATGTGCGCAAATTGGTGAATCAATCAAAAGATAAGGATTTTTTACGAAGTCATTATTCATTCAACACCGGACGAATTTGTATTCCCCATGCTTTCCATTGACTTTCCAGAACAGGTTTCTGCCATGCTGTCTCAATCGTATATGCATCGTCTGCTGTTCTTTTTCCATTGTAAGATTCAGAAACCCAAAGCATCAACCATTCGTCAGGATCTCTTTTCTGTTTTTTTATACCGTAATTTGGAATGAAAATTGACTTTCCCGAAGGACCTGTTACCGTGTATCCCTTACGATCATCATCGTCTTCCTTTACCCATTTACATGCGTATATTAACTCAAGTGCCTCTTGCCTTGTCGGCATCCTCCACATGCCATCGCTGTTGTAATACGAAGCGTCGTATTTCGTCCCCGATATTTCAGCGACCGGATTATTGTATTCAAACACATATGGTGACTGGTCATTGTATGAATACTTATAATTCTCTCTCCAATACTCACTTTTTGTTTTAACTTCAGACCACGCATAGTAATCACCCTCTTCCTCAGGCTTTGTGGCGCCGTAATTACATTTGGCCCATTTAACGCTCAAGCCTAAATCAACGTATGGTAAAGTAGCATCATCATCTTCTGTGGATGGTGAGTATGATGAAAAACACAACGTTAACAATCCCTCTTCATTATCCGATCCAAAGAACATTGCGACAGTGGAGATATCATCTTTGTAGTAAACATTGGAATCCGCTTTCCGGACTAGCACTTTGTAGCCACCGAGCAAACGTGTTAACCTTTTGTCATTGTCATCGGAATTTTTCATGATGACGGCAGATGCCACCAGACAATCATTTTTGTCATAATAATAGGCGATCGTAACAAATTCTTCTCCGACGTAATCGAAAAAATCCGTATCACTGGTTTTGCCTGAGAGCACATAGTCAGAGTTGTCTTCAAAAACAGTATTTCGAGCTGCCCCCCAATTCGTCTCAGGAAGTAAAAATGATTCTTTCTGAGAAAACTTCTCATCATTTAACTTATCACATGATATAGCGGCCAACACGCAATATATCAATAGTATAATAGAGTATTTACTGTTCATTTAACTTATTTTTTGCGGATATAAACAACTTTTCCATATTTTTTATGGACTTCGTAAGGTTAGTGTCGTAGAAAGGCTCCCCATCAACAGTTGTCATAAGAGGACCGAATTCCGGAAATTTAACGATAACTTCAATTTTGGAAGTCCTATTGTTTGATGAAGTAACCACTGCGGTCGTTCTGCCCGGCATCGACGCTCTAACCTTTAATTTTCCGTGCCAGATGAAAATATAAGCCGATTCTCCATCTCTTTCATTAACTGATTTTAACTCAATCGACGCATTTGATGGAACCACCTTTGGTTGAGCTTCAAACTCCTCACCGACATTGAGTTCAATAGTATCAAATGAAAAAGATCTTAAAGCAACCCCTCCGCCACTGGACGTGCATGAGATTTTATAGGTTTTATAATAAGTTATGGCACGAGTGAAGCCTTTGTCGTCAACATAGCTTTCCACGCATATCAATTCCACAATAACGTAACCGGAAAACTCAGTCTTGACCTTTATTTCAGCAGAGATTTCGTCTTTGCGGAGAAATTCTATCGAACTGGATGAGCAAGCCCATACCGCCTTGGAAATAAAACCATAGTTGGCTTTTGGGACATTAAGAGTCACTGTCTCACCAACCTTTGCGGAATGAGTGGTTGATGGGAGCGTAACATACGCAAAGGCATCTATGGAAATCAAGAAGAGACAAGTCACGGTGACCGAAATGTATCTTCTGACAAGTCTGAAAAAATTATTCGGCATATTTATAATATTTAACTCTTAGTCAATGTATATAAACGGTAGATGACAAATCAGTCAGTCTTGATGACCAGATAATTGGAAATACTCCAGAATGAGGCTGGATTTGTGATTGAGAGAACATATTCACCCTTGCCGTTCTTTTCAAGTGTATAGGAACTTTTAGGCATATTCGTAAGCACCTTTGGGGCTCTCGCACTGAATGTGATTTCCGTACATTGACGAATGTCAACCATCTGGAAATATTGATCATCAAAGTCACGTTCATTGAGCAACTTGGTCTCTTTCAAGAACTTCTTTTTTGATATAATGCCGTACTCCACCAACTCTTTCTTAGAGGCTATGAGGATATAACCATTGTTCATCATCTCATCCTGCCTGGCTATCACATTCTCCTGCTCGCTGATCTTATCTCCTTGGCTGACGATTGTTTCCTCCTGTTTGGAGATGGTCTCTTTTTGTTCCTGCACTTCCTTGCGCAGTCTGGAGATGTCCACGTCCTTTCTGGATAGTTCATTTCGAAGCTTGGCGATCTGAACATCCTTCTTCTCAAGCTCGAGTTTAAGATTGGCGACCAGAATCCTCATGCCGCTCTGGTTGTTGTTGACGTTCAACGAAAGCAATGAATCCAGTTCGTCGATTCTTCGTTGCTGATGCCTCAACACATGCTCAAAGCGATCCAAATCCCTCAATGTTTTGGATTTGGCGAACTTTACCTCTTTCGTGGGAGCAAGGAACAGCATTCCCTCCTCCATCGTTATGGAGTCGAGCACACTGTTGATCGTGTCGATCATCTCCACAATAGAATTCAAATTTTTGGATTGGATTTCGTTCTCCAACTTCAACGAATCACGTTCTTCCATCAATCTTGAGTATTTTGATGCTGATTGGTTGCAGGACAGGATCCCTAACGACATTAAAAATACGATAAACGTCTTTGCAAAATAGTCTATTTTCATAATAATTATCACTAATTTCGTATATAGTCTTCAAACATGGACCGATTCTACGGATCTTTTCAGAAATACACTTTAATAATCTTCATTATGAAGGCAATAGCTCGTGTTATTTACCGCCTACCTCAAATATTAAAAACCAAAACCAATCCCTATATGGAAACCTACGCCAAGCTTACTTGATCCTTTTGCCCACTGAATTGGTAAACCGGCCCAAGGAAATACTTTTCCTAACTTTAAGGTAATCTTAGGCTCTAAGGTAAATCCCCACCCGAATGTATTTTCTTTATCTATATTAAGTTGCTTTCTAACCTCAGAAGGACCTGTTCCTGACCATACTCCGTAAAAATCGAATGATGAGGATAACAATGCATTGCCCATTTGGCATGCGTAAGCGGGACCTATCATGAACATAAAGCCTTCATATCCTTGTTCTACAAGTCCGATGTTCCATCCCATCTGCATATCAAAGCCCCAATTATCGTCGCTGTAAACTGCCCCTCCCAACAAATAATAACCTTGATCCGCATAATCAAATGAGGCCAAGTATGACACTCCATATGATGAGAACGACCATGGGGTAATTTTACTATCCGATCGGTCCTGTTGTATATTATCCTTATGATAAGAACTGGTTTTATCCTCCTTACTAAGGTCTATTTGTTCATTTTCTTTCTCATTTGCTACAGGCATGTTAAGTTCCAACCCTGCATAGATGACAGTTTTAACATTGGGATTTAAATTTTTAATTTCTTGCTCTGTTGTTCCGTATTGCTTAGCAATAGAACTAAGAGTTTCGCCTCGCTTTACTACATGTTTGACCACATCTTGGGCATCAATATTAATACAGATGCCTAAAAAGATTACAATAGCTAAAGTCAACCTTTTCATGTTCATGTAACAAAATTTCTTAATATTTTTTATCCATTCTTTAACACAAAACTGCAATGGATAACAAACACTATAAGACAAGATATATCTCGCATGTCTCGAAATTAATCTCCCAGTTTCCCCCATCCGCTTTCTCCCATTGGTATTTCTCAGACATAGTATCCCACCAATTCTGAAATTTTGTGCTTGTCTCGCCTAAATCCTTGACAAGGCGCTCATACAGATCAGTGTTGTCGGCCGTTAGGATTCTCGCAAGTTCGTTCAGTCCGTTCCTGCGCTCAAAGAGTTCCTTGATCTGGTTCTTTTCCTGCTCTGTAACAGAGCCTACAATCTTCTTAATCATATTCATTATTATTTCTTGATGACATCAAATGGATCTAAATAATTGATTTCGGGAATCTCGGAATATCCGGAAAAAGTCTCTGATGATCGCAAGGATTCCAACAGATGTTTTGAAGCATTACGCTCAAGGTGAGAGATTACGCATTGTTCATGGCTCGGAGTGTTGACCTCCAAAGTCGTCTTACGGTTAAGCCATACACAGCGACGGCATTGGTATGCGTCACATTTCCTGCATATCGGTGCATGATCCAAACGGTATAACTGTGGATTCATTATGTCAAGTCCAGTACTCAGATCTCCGACCGAATAGCCGTCAGATTCAAGATAAAATGCCGGGCAAACATAAAACTTGCCATCTGGAGCAAGAGTAATGCTTTCACCGCCAGCATTGCAATTGTTCATGCATCTCAGACTTATGCGATCTGTCAATATATTCAATTGAATATATTGACCATTGGCATATAGTTTTTTGACTTGTTCGACCAGTTGTTCAAGAATATTCCTGTAGGTGTCAAAATCGGAGTCAGAGAATTTATGGATATCTGTTATCACAACATTCAGACGTGACGTTTCTCTTAGTACCGTAACCAGACGTGAATAGTTCTCAAACAAGTCCTTCTTTGATGTCCGTAAAACTATAAAAGCATCATTGGAAGCCATTCTATCCAAATCATCCCATGACTGAACAACCATCACGTCTGCATCTGTACCTTCTCCTACTGGTTTGATTGAACTATGGTCAACAGTATCAATCAATTTCTGATATTCCACTGGCAACGTATAGTCCGGAAATACAAACTGAATCATAAGATTCTCCTTCATTGCCCATACAATGCCATTCTTGAGCACATCAATAGGCATTAATCCGTGCTCTGTCTTAGGATTGTCATAATGGCAAAAAGAGACAGATGTGTCATCTAATTGAATTACTATATATTTCAGCATAGCACTTAACAAGTTTCTTTCGCCTCAGCAGGTTTACCATATTCATACTCATCTCGTTTCCCCTCCATCTCAAGTTTTCGGAACAGTTTGTTCCAGTAGTAGTTGTTGGCGCGGACACGGGCTTTATGCATCTTGCAGATTGCGGTTGATCGTTGATAGATGGTGGAGGTTTCAGCAGCATCATAATTCTCTCCTTGACACCAGGCACAGCCGCTGGCTATCTCACAATCAATGCATTCCTGTTTGGATTGCGTGCAACGGTCCAATGTTAAGAAAGGACGCAGCTTATTCTTGTCTATTCCATCATGCACATTGCCGATCACCAAAGCTTTCTTGCTGCGAAGTGAGTACTGGGCAAAGCGTGTGCATGGATAGAAATTACCAGCAGCATCAATCGACAACATACGTCCGGCACCGCACCAATTCTCATTCTCCATCTCTCGGTCCATCGGTTTTCCGATATGTTCACTGAAGAACGAACATGCATAATCGCTATAATATTCATTGTCAATTATGGCGTCGGCAAGAGACATCAGTTGCTCTTCGAATCTGATGTCATCTCCTTCATTCCAAACGTCCTCGAACACGCAGTTGATGTTAACTTCATGGATTCCTAATGAATATAAATGCAGTACACTTTCCTTAATATATGGAATGTCAGCACTGCTGATTGTCACCTTTGTGCCACCATCAGGGAATTGTTTGAGCCACAAAGGAATATTACGAACCACATCATCATATGAACCTCGTTCAGGGCCACAACCTTTCCAGATACGATTAAGGTCGTGCTTCCTTTTTGTCCCGTCAATCGTAATGCCAATGGAAAGGTGATTCCGATTCTTTTCTATAAAGTGTTGTACTTTCCCACTGTCATAGTTGATACCATTTGTGGAAAAGGAAAACCTATAGGAATTGAACCAGTGGTGATTCCTACGGAACATTTCTGTCTTAATGTAATCGCAAATCCTGTCAATCAAGTCGATCTCAAGGAACGGCTCACCACCTATGAAATCCCAAATGACTGATTCCTCCCGAAACTCAGATTCATGTCCCAGAATATAATCAATTGCCTCCTTTGCCACATCCCAAGACATCCTCTCCTTATCATTCTTGCCGACAAGGTAACAATACTTGCATGCCAGTTGACAATCTTTTGTGACAATGAAAGTAATGGATTTTGCTAGCCCGGACTGCCAACCAGAATCATTTTTTCTAATATCATTTTTCATTCTATTTCGTTCCATTAACGCATGATGATTGACAATTACTTGAGCAAGCCCAAGTACACTGATGATAACACCTTAATGAACATGTCGTCGCACATCCTGAACACCCTGTACCTGCGCTAAGGTATGTGCATCCACCGCCACATGTATCATTGCAACGCCCATAGCAGTGATTGACACATGTCGCGGCACAATTGTAATCGCATTTTGTCTTACAGCCTTCAGAACAGTTTGACGCACAATTTGAACACCCTGAGTTTGTTGAATTGTTGGCGCAATTAGCTGTGCAGCCATTATTACAGCTTGATGGGCTTGCTGTCCCATCAGTGACGGCTCTTACAGACATTGCCATCTCTTCAATATCACGCTTATACACTCTTAAAAAATAGTTGTCACCAGTGCCAATAGTCCATTCAACACTATACGCATTCGCACCGGCTGCTTCTATGTATGAGAATACACTTGTCCAATAGTAGCCAGGGGAAAACTCCCTCCCTTCCCCTCTACATCCTGCACCAGGTAAATAAATGCTATTTCCGTTTTTCTTCGATATAAATTGCAGACCTATGATTTTATGATACTCGTATCTTTTAATTACCGAATTGTTAATCAATTCTTCCCATTCTTGCTTTGTAGGTGTCCTCCACTTATTTCCACATTTTTGAGTAATTGAATCAAAACTAGACCCTGCTATGGAATCACCAGATCTATATCCTGCCCGCAACATCCTTGCGCGCAATTCTGTTGAATTTTCTCCAGAGGCGCCTGCCACAAATTCCAACCACTTGCCATATTCGTATGGGTAAGAGGCTCCATAATTGCACGTCGCCCATTTGACACTCAAACCCAAATCGACATATTCATAGCCATCTACAGTACCAGAAGCACCGGATATTTCATCTTTACCATTGCCATTCCCACTATTGCTTCCACCCTCATCATCCAATGCATGTAAAAGGTCGCTATCTTCTTTGACACAGGATATTAAAGAAGATAATACAGTCGCTCCCATCAGGATTGGAAGAGTTCTTTGAATCGTTTTCTTGAAAAAGGCTCTCCTTGTTAATATATCTTCTTGACTTTTCATTTTGATGCGTTAATTCATTCAAATGACTATAAATAATTGCCACTTTCAATCAGGATAAAATAACTTCAAATAAGGTGAACTGTAAGCCTCCGGTGAACTATCGATTGTTTAATGTTTCGCATGAGTTCTTACAAGTATTGTCACATGTGTACTTACATCCTGTACATGCATTCTTGCATGTACCAGTACATGTGTACTTGCATCCGTCACATCCTCCAGAACAAGTCGAATAACAACCACCTTTACATCCAATAGGTGTTTCATTATTTTTTGCCAACACCGTGGTACTTGATAGAACGATTGTTCCCAAAATCGGGAGCACGGATTTAACAGCATTTTTAAAGAACTCTCTTCTTGATTGGAGTTCCTCATTTCTGTTCTTCTTCATAATTATAACATTTGAGCTTATTGTATTGTCTTATCGTATTTAATAATGGTCTAAAATAATTCTTTTCATCAATTATCATATGTTTTATCTTGCACTATTAACACACGTAATCATACAACCACCAAAACAAGCGTAATTACATGTTCTGTAACATTGCATATTGCAAGTTCTGTTGCATCCTGCACAACTACTCCCCCCACTGATATAGGTGCAGGTACCTCCGCAAGACATGTTACATTTACCATAACACCCCTGTGAACAAGTATTTGAACAACAATAATCACATCTCGTCCTGCAACCCTCAGAGCAGCTTGAAGCACAAGAAGAACAACTAGAATTAGTTGAGTTGTTGGCGCAATTTGAACTGCAGGATGCCCCGACGCAACCTCCACCACTACCACTACTGTTGGAAGAATCCTCGCAATAAGCCGAACAATTTGAACTGCAAGATGCCCCTGTACATCCAGTTGAACTTCCGCCACCTTCTTCCCTGTCCAAGGCGGACAATAATTCATCGTCCTTCTTAACACATGAGGCAATAGATGAGAAAACGGAAACACCTAGCAGAATAGGAAGAGTCTTCTGTGCCGTCTTTTTGAAAAAAGCTCTTCTGGTTAGTATTTCATCTTTCATAAGATATCATGTTAGTTCTTGAATACATCCCTCACGTCAAATAACCTGCAAGAGTACTTTAGAAACAGAGCTGAATTCTTTAATTTGAGATTTGAATCGCAAACCTTTGCCAATCCACGTTCGTATGACAAAGCTATGCCTATCCCAGCATATTCGACACCGATTTCAGCCAATAAGCCAAAATCAAGATTGGAATTGAAAGAGTATTGTTCTGTTTTGATGCTAGATGCCGTGTATCCGGTTAGGCAACCAACTTTACCGAATAAGGTGAAGTCTGAAAAATCATACCTATAACCTATCGGAGATAACTTCATCGTTATATAATGCATGGGAAAAGCAGCACTTCCTTTAAGAGAATATCCGAAAGAAAAATCCATATAATAGTCTTTCGGGAAAAATAATATACTGTTGTTCGCTACGAACTGGAAAGCTAAATCAAGTCCCAATCCTAATCTTCCTTTGGGTGTGACTTTGTCAGAAGTGAAATTGGAGGTTCCTCCAGCAATTGAAGGAACAAAATCAATTGATATATTCTCAAACAATGAGCTATTATCGTCAACGATTACATTATGGATTTCCGACGGTTTGGTTTCTTTTTCCTGATCAATATCCGATATGCTTTCTTTTTTATTCACATTGTATTCCGTGATGTCTTCCTGGACTTCAAATTTCCTTATATACTCGGATGACACATAAGCCACTCTCCCTTTATATTCAATTCTGGCCCATAAGTCTGTTATAGATAAAACATCTATTTCGTCATTAGGATATAATAAGCCGATAACAGATGATTTAGAATCCGGCTTACTACGCACATTCAATCTGGTAGTTGAGATGACTTCATATTTCTCTCTTACAGTAGATTGAGATGGATTCTTTCTAGAAAAGACCTCTTCAGTGCTCTCGTTGTTTCGATTTACTTCCGGCTTAACAACCGCTCCATGGCCTTGTTCGCTTTTCAAATTTTTCGTATTCATAGGCAGTCGAAGTTCCATCCCAACATAAATGAACTGTTCAGCCTTGGGGTTCAATTCAATGATTTTGGATTCAGGAATTCCGTATGATTTGGAAATCGAGGATATCGTATCACCGCGTTTGACAACATGTTTGATATACTCCTGAGCATTAGCATACATGCACATGTTGATAAACAGCACCGTAAATAAACAAAAGAATCTATATCCTTGTTTTATCATAATAACTACAATTAATTTCTTTTGAAAGAATCAATGACGCAATCCATAAACATATCCCTTGCCTTGGCATTTACTGCATAGTCCGGTTCGTTTTCCATTCTTAAACCAACAATTAGGGCAATCAACTTGTCCTGATGTAAAAGATGAAGAGTAAACTTTATAGCCATTGCAAGTCTGGCAATATTTCATACCATGACATATTGGACATGTTACATTTCCATAACGTTCTGAATAGTAATTCTTGGCCTTCTCTAACGATTCATTGCGATGCGGTGCCGCGGCAACATCATTTGGCTCGAAACTGTTTTGAGCGGCAATGTCATCATAAGATACCCAGTTACCAGTATAGTCTACATACCCAGGTATAGGTTGAAGAGGATTCTCCATTATTTGTTGAGTAATCCTGTCCGCTTGTTCTTTATAAAACGCATTAACTTCAAATTGCATTCGTGAGTTCTGAGTCTGAAGCTCATTGATCCTTTGCTGTTGTGTCCACATCCAAAGAGGGCTACCCGGTGACATGTCGGTTCCTAAATCTACTGCACTCATGTCCGTTGGCATCATAGGAGTGCCGTTCCAGTCTGCATACGTTTTATTCCATGTATATGCCATAATTTGCTCCAAAGCTTTCTGATTTCGTGAAAGCCATTGAGCATCTGACATCTGTCCGAATTGAGACTGTGGCATCTGATACGATAAAGCATAGGGATTATTCTGCATTTTTGCGGTCTCTATAGCCATATATGTTTGAGCGCCTGCCTGCAATAGAGTTCCTGCGAAGTTCAACCATTGTTGCTTACGCTGCTCTTTACGCTCCGCTTTACGTTGAGCATAAGCAATCATTTGTTGCCTTTCGTATTTTTCTTTTTGCTTGATGTATTCCTCATAAGATTCAACATATTCAGCGGCATCATCATTGCCAAGGTCTGCCGCTTTGCGTGCAAAATATATAGCTTGTTTCTGCGTATCACTGCCGGCAGAACCAGTGCGGATCTTATTCTCGGCCAAAATTCCAGCCAAGATCCAATTTGCATCAGCATTATCCATATTCGCTGCTCTGTGTAGCCAAAACAATCCTTCTGGTTCCAAAACATCATTGTGGTAATACTTCATCCCTATTGCAAGAAGTATGTTTGATTCAAGTCCAACACCATATCTAGCAGCCTCAATATTGTTGGACATAGTGTCTATTTTTTCTAAAATCTTTTCTCGATGAGTTTCCGTATAACCAGTGACAAGAGTTGATGATGGACAATTAATATATGCCTTTATGTAGTCAGTTTTGATACCATAACCGTTTTCATACATATAGCATAGCAAGTCTTTCAAATCTTTATGATAATATTCTTGATATGCTTCCAGCATACTCAAACATAAGTATGGATTCCTTATCGGAGATTTTTCGTGTCCACATGCGATCGCCAAATCTACTAATGCATTTGTGTTTTCACTTATTATCGCTGATATCTGTAACAATTCAAGCCCTCTTTGAAATTGCTCAATGTTTTTATTGATATCACAATCAAAGGATTGGTTATAACAGAATTGACCATACACATAGTATTTACCTAATTCATACAACGCATCAATATTCCCATAGTAAATTGCCTTTTCATAATCCTTTATAATTGAATGTACATTCATGTTCCGATGATTCAGCTTTCGTTGGCCGCTATTATACGCAATCCTACCTTTTCGACTGTTACCAAAATTAAAACTAATCTGACGGAACAAGGCACTGCCTCCTATATCATATATGGAATTGATCATTGGGATCTCTACTATTGATCCAGAATAGGCTTTCTTATCTGAATTAGCTTTGATTAATGTATCGACAGAAATATGATACAATCTTGCAATGTCGGCATATGTCTCGCCTTTTTGGACAGTATGGGGGCCACTATAGGCGAAATGGAATATGAACATCAATAGTAATGACAGTGTTCTTTTCATACCAATCAATTTGAATTACTAGACAATTTGATATACTCCAAAAATGATGTGGGGTTGGTTATTGATTTCTTTAGTTTCATCATTTCATTACCCTAATACGTGTCGGGTACAACTGTTAAAAAGTATTGTCATCAGTTACTTTCACTTCAACCAACAACGAAAGTGTGGAACTCCACATTCTTTCAATTGAAGGTTCTGACAAAACCCGAATAAGAAGAACGAATGGAACTCCACACTGTGTATTGGTGTCTGCCGTGCGGTGGCTGTGCGCCAAAAGGGCGTGCCTGTGCGGGCAGGTGCTGATACACAAGAAAAGAGTGCTGTTCGTGAGTCCCTTATTCGTTAGAAAACTGTCAGATTTTCAATTGAGGGCCGCGTGATCGCACATTCCGTATTTATGCTGGATTACTCCAGCGACGCAAAGTTAGGAAATTCTTTTCAATCACGCAAAGCAGCACTCGGAAAATTCTTGTGTCAGAGTTTCGTCCATTCCTATCCTTTCGGATCGTCACTTATATTGATGGACGAAAGGAGGCGAATCTATCTTCAAGATGTGATATTCATGAAATATTCTACGGCTCGTCAGTCAGGGCAGTTGGTACTCCGCGTTATAGATTCGCATCTTGAAGATGAAACCATGAGGCAGTTTCTCCCGGAGTTTCAGGTGCTCAAGGGTGTGGATGGTTTTGTTGAACATTCTTGCGGAACGCGCCATGATTCCGTCGCCTCTCTTGTCACTCAGACGACATGAAAACAATGCGATTTTTTGTAAATACTGATCGCAGAAATCAGACACTTCATAAAAGCGATTAATAGTCTTGCTCAATTGTCCTTTGGCATATTCAAGTTTTCCGGAACGTTCCAAGCCATTGTTCTGTTGCGCAAATGGAAGTATGTAGTCAGACTTGGTCCTTGTCAGCTCATTTAGTAGTAGATAATTTGTGCCAACCGAAGGAGAGATGACGAAATCACAACAACTGGGGGTATTGTCCATTCCGTGAATCATTGCCGTAAACATCTCAAGATCCACCACTTCCACAGCTTCGTCATGTCGCCTTAAGACCGAATCACCTTGTCCTCTCGGCTGTAGGATTGTATTTTCCTTGTCCTTGATTTCAAAACGGGCCGGAGCCGGATTGACGGAACGGATATACATAGTACGTTCATCCCACATCACATTGAAATGTGGCGCATATTCATTCTTAAGAAAGTCCGTAAAACTACTCATTGTTCAGAACACCCTTTTAAAGCGCCTCGTAATCGTTATAGATGTCCTCCATGGTCTCTGACATGTCAAGAGTGTTTATGACACACTGACCGCTATCTTCATCTGTCGCGATCAGGTTAATCAAGCTGCCATCCACCACCTTATATGCCGCGATGTTCTCAGGGCGGATAAATGGGAACAAATCCCTGCCTTTTTCGGAATAGCTGGCTCGTATGAGCACATTAAGATGATTTATGATGTACGGACTGTGAGTGGCCAACACTATATTCATCACTCGGTCATCAATCCGCTCGTGGAAAGTGTACCTTGAAATCGTGTTGACAAGATGTCGCTGCGAACGTGGGTCTAGACTGAGTTCCGGTTCTTCGGCATGCATGAAAACATACTTTGGCAAGTTCCCAAGTTCAATAGTCGGATGATATTTCTCTGTCAGATCTTTCTCAAAGAGCATCATAATGATGGAGCGACGCATCGCATCCTTAAAAGAGAACCCTGTTGCGAAATATTTCATCAAGGTAATTAAGGGGGCGGTTGTTTGAGTGCCGGACGATGCGAATTTCAACTCGAAAGGAGGATAGGAATCATCCAAAGGGGAAACCATGTATTTCTTTTGATTGTTGCCACCCTTGACCACATCAAGTCTCATATTCAGATAGTCCAGATCAATCGTTTTGACCACGTTCGTCGCTTCGTCAAAGTCGCCGAATGTCTCGTCAAAATAGAATCCGAAACTGGACCCTTTTACCAGAGCTCCACGGCTTGCCCAGACAGGAATGACGCTTCTCATTTCGCTTACCCATGAATCCTTAAGAAAAATCAAATCCTCATTCGGAATCATTGAGGGCGTGGAAAGTTTCCCCACGGCATATTTTACCTCATATTGATGTCCGTTGACCTCCACTGTGTAAACAATCTCGGATTTCTCAGAAATCAGATTGCGCAATCCGTCTTTAAGGATGTCCTGAAAGCGGATGTAGAAAATAGCCCCATCTATATTTGAGTTTTTCAAATATGCTTTGATGTTGACACGCTTATAGATGTACCGCATCATCGCGATAATCTTCATAAGTGTGCTTTTACCACAGGCACTGGCTCCAATGAGCACAGTCATTGGTTTTAGCTCAAGTAATAATGTGTCTTTCAGCGCACCGACGTTTCTTATTCTTATTGATTCCCTAATCATTGTTTCAACAAGTTAATGAACAACGTATAAAAACCATTGCGAGCAAAGTTAATGCAAAGCAACCAAAATTAAAAGGGAATATGTTCGTTTTTATTCCATGGACACGTATAAAGTTCTTTCATAACTACAGTGTCAATCCTCCTCAATGATGTTCTCTGGCTCCCAGATACGGTCCATAATGTCCAGAGCGACGGTGATTCCGGACTCTGCCGCCGAGGAGAGAAGATCGTAATAGAGGGTTTTGTCATCGATAAACTCTTCGGGGTCGTTGTTCGTCGCGGCGGAGCCTATCCATTCCCAGGCATATTCATTCCCTGGGACGAGGGCACCACATTCGATCCCTTCCAGAAGGATATTCTTGTATAGTCCCATACGGGTGATCAGGCCGGTGTTCCAATCATTGCTTGCAGCCAGCAGAGCCTTCATAGGGTACAGTTCGATGTCGCCGTCCGCAATGGCCGCGTTGATTTGTTCGAGTACTTTCCGCTCGGATTCTGTTGTGGAACTGAAATCGCCATCGCCATGCTTCTTCGCGATGCTTTCCAATAGGTCAAATGTGGAATCAGGCAGCATATCAAGTGGTAAACATTTTTGTTATACGAATAAACATATTTGTTTTATTGACTGCAAGCATTGACTTTACCGCACTCTAGAAAAGAATGAGAGGAAATAGAGACATTAATGGGCCTGTAGTCTTTCGCGGTGGCCGTGAACGGGTTCCGCACAAAGGTTTGAGGGTTCATCGCGATGAGCGGAAACCAGCTTCCCTGAATCTGTATCATCAAAGAATGGCCTGGAAGGAAGTAATGATCTATATCGCACATCGTGAAGTCCACGCTGACGACTTTTCCTGCCTTAACAGCCTTTGCCTTGCTGAATCCGTCACGGTAACGGAGCGGCATCACATCACCTCTGACAAGCATCTGATAACCATCGGGGCGGACATCAATCAACTTGACGACAATGTCCGCATCCATATTCTTTGAATATGCCCCGTCCGGCAGGTCGAGCCTCAATTCCATGTGCGCCTTTACCGGACCTGCAAGATGCAACGTGTCTGAAAGTACATTTCCTGAATATGTAAGGACATCCTCCCGTGCTGACGCGAAACTCTGATCGGCCGTCATGTAGGCGCGGTCACGTCCATTGGATTTTACATCCATATACGGGACAGGGTTCGTTGGATCTGACGTGAATGTCCTGAAAGCCAGCACGTCAGGCAATCCTGACATATTCAAGGAATCAGCACCTGAAAAGAATATTCTGATAGGCTCCGCATCTGACGGAGGCCATGAGGAATATGTCTTCCAAAGTGTCGAAGATGGTACACCTTCCATTTTTGATTTCAGAGTCTCACCGGATGGTAGAATATTCACCCTCGCAGGCATATTCCCTTTTCCTTCAAGGTAATATGTAAAGAAAGGGTACTCAATATCATCCAAGTAATATTCCCCGGACGCCTCTCCGAACCACGCTCCGGAAAGGTGATTCGCCTTGCGGTTCTTCCATCCCCCGTGGTACCACGGCCCCACGGCCAGATAAAGGTTGCATTCCGGAGACAATCCGCGGATCTCGTTGTAGGTCTCGAACGCGCCGTAGCAGTCCTCGGCATCGTAGAAACCACCGGTGACAAGAACCGCAGGCTTGATGTCCTTCAGATGCCGGCCGGGATTCCGGTCTTTCCAGAATCTGTCGTAATCCGGATGTGAGACCATGCTGTTCCAGAACGCCAAGGTGTCGCCGAAGTACGCCGAAAGGTCGGCCATCGGCCTGCCAAGGAAATATTCATAGAGATCGGTGTCGATATTCACCAATTTAGACAGGCCTTTAGTCGAAGGTGCTTTCCGCGTTCTGTACATCGACGAGCCGAAACGGTAGCAGTCCGCAAGGCAGAGCGCGCCATTGTGGTGGGCGTCATCCCCCATGAACCAGTCTGTCACAGGGGCTTGCGGCGAGACAGCCTTGATCGCGGGATGGCGGGAAAGGGCAGCCATCGTGGCGTAAAAGCCAGGATACGAGGTTCCTTTCACACCGATGTTTCCGTTGTTGTCAGTGTTGGCAAGGAGCCATTCTACCGTGTCGTAAGTGTCCGTGGCTTCGTCAACAATGCACCCTTTCGCCGTACCTCCAGCCATGCCGCTGAGATGCGGACGGATGTTCTCGAAATCTCCTTCACTCAGGAAGGTGCCACGGACGTTCTGCAAGACAATAACATAGCCATCCGCGGCGTAGTTGAGCAAGTCATCCCAGATGCCGGATGAATATGTCTGTTTGCCTGGCAGAGGTTCCTCCCCCGCCTCAAATCCGTAAGGTTTGAGCGAATAGGGAGTGCGGACAAGCATCACTGGTTTGGCATCGACCGCCGAGACAGGTTCATAGACAGCGGTGTAGAGTCTGACCCCATCCCGCATCGGGATCATCACCTCTCTTTTTGTGTAATTGTCTTTAAGCCATTTCACCGTGACGTTCTTTCCGTTCTGGGCCATGAGGCTGACAGAAAACGTCACAAACAGAAGCAAGGAGAGAAATCTTCTCATCTTTCAATTGTTATTTAACCCGTATCCTCTTCCCAATGCGAAGTGTGGTGTTCACTGACATCCCGTTGAGCCTGCATAACGCAGAGACCGAGGTCTTGTACCTTAACGCGATTGACGAAAGAGTGTCGCCGGACTTGATTGTGTGGTATTTCGCCTCCGGAGCAGGTGTGTAATTCTCCACCAACGCCTGCCGAGGAGGATCCGTCCTGGACGGAATGCGATGCGACACATGCTTGATCGCTGACCAAGTGCCGGACGGAGAGAGGACAATGCTGGCTGTGTCCTTAGGGACGTTCAGAGATCCATCGTCCCCGATGACCATCCAACGCCCGTCCGCCATAAGCAGGACACGCATGTCACCTTCCTGCAGCCGCAAGGTGTCCCTGACATCAATGACCGTGTTTTCAGGCAAGGCTTCCACCACCTTCTCATCTTTATGGCTTACAAAATCAGGAAGGATTCTTCTCGCTCCAAGGAACCTGGATGAGTAATATTTCTCAGTGATGTGCGAGATCTGAATCCCACCTTTCACCGCCGCATGGATGAAAGTGAAATCCCTGCCCGAACTGTCAAGCTCTATGAATATCCCGATGTGGCCGACCCTTCTGGCGTTGCGTCGCGCCGCGAACACTACCAGATCTCCTTTTTGAAAGTTGGACCACGAGCCGCTCACTTCCCTTCCTTGCTTTGATTGGCCTACGGAAGAACGCTCCAGGTCATAGCCGAACTTCTTGTACAAATACTTTGTGAATCCAGTACAATCGAAGGCCCTCGGTCCGCTGCCGCCATAGCGGTATGGTGTGCCAATCATCTTCATTCCTTCCTCCACGAGGATGTCCGCCAGTTTTTCAGTTGACACCGTGATCGAATCCTCGACCTCGGACATGACGTTATGGGCATTGGCCGCGACCGAGATCATCACGGCGATCGCCACAAGCACTGTTCTTATTGCGTTTCTCATTTATATTCAATTCTGTATATGTCCACAGCATTGCCACCGCCGCTGCTGTTGCCCTGGGAGGTCGAGAAAAGATAGTGCCCGTCCCGCGTTATCGCCAACCCGACAGGATACGAATCCGCGCGGACGGATCCGATCATGGACATGGTCTTTGTCTCCACGACAGCGATTCTGCTGGAAAAATTGCATGCCGCGAAGATGAACCGTCCGTCTGGCGAAGCTACTATCGTTCTCGCGCCCGGAAACACCTTGCAGCTTTCCCAACCGTTGATTCTGGCGGTTTTACTTTTCCCATCAAGTTCAGCTATGGCCGAATAGACACTGGTCATTTCTGCCCTTTGGACATAGCCTGCGGTGTTGATGCTTGCATAAAGGTAGCCATCCTTGCAAATTAAATGCCTGACGTTCGGCATCAAGCCTACAATCCTCCCCAGATACGAAGAGGCCTCAAGATCTATCACGGCGATTCCACCGGCACCGCCCTTACAACCGACCAGAAGATACCTGTTGTCAGGTGTGAACAGGGTTCCCCTCAGGCAGTGCCCGCTGCCATTGTCCCTGTTGACCGGCTCTGTCCTGCTATAATCAAGGGATAATTTACTATCGATCACATAGTTGGAGATGTAATGCCAATCCTCAGGCCTGTCACTTGAGATGTCCATGACACCGACCGTGTTGTCTCCCCAATGAGTGACCGCCAATATCGTTCCGTCATCCGACACGGCGATCATCTTAGGGAGCGGCCCAGTCTCGAACATCCGGATAATCGTGTCCCTTTCCGTGTCCAAGACGGCGACAGCGGAAGGTTCTTGCGCATTGATGTCGTAACTTCTTCGGTAATAGGTTATCCACAAATATTTACCTTTGTGGGAGAAAGCCGATTCGACTGGTTTCCCCGAGAATGTCCGAGGATTCCTGCGCTTGTCCTTGAATGTGTAATAGCCGCTTTCATCAGCCCACAACTCCTTGTCCGAACCATCAAACCGATGATGGATAGTTTTGATTTTCTTTCCGGTAGGAACCTCAAAGACAACAGTCCTCATGCCCTCCAGAGAATTGACGTAGAACTTAGAGCCATCAGGATGGATGGTCACCGATTTCGGAGAGCGGATGTCTGTGTCACGCATCTTATGGTCAGAACAATAATTCTGTCTTTTCTGGACCAAAGTCACTTTAATATCCTTTGTTTCAAGGCATTCAGACAAACATGCCGGATGCGTGACACCGTCCCCGCAAATGGCTGGAACAACATGCATCAATAAAACACCGGCGAGCGTTAATGCATAATGAGTGTGCTTTTCAATCATCAGCAGGTAGAATCGGTTCTAATTATGTGTCATTAAAATTATTCGCAATATATGAAAAATAAGTAAAACCTCAGCATAAATATTCAAAATATTGCCGTAGTTTTGCAAAATCCAAACATTGAGAAAAATTCACAATTATGTTTTTGATACAGTTGATGATAGTGCTTCTGGCACTTTATGTCGGCTCACGGTACGGAAGCCTGGCATTGGGAGCGATTTCCGGAACAGGCCTCGCCGCAAGCGCATGCTCCTATAAAAGAGGCTTGGACCTTGGCAAGGACCCTGCGTTCCAGACAAGGCTGAAAGACCCGGAGATGTATGAATATATGTACGGTAGCACAGCGACATCCCTCGGAAAGGAAATCTCCGCGTCAGCGAAACGCGCGGTCTATATATTCCTTGCCTCAATCGCCGTCATCGTGCTGTTCGCGTCATGCCAAAGGTCGCTCCCTTCCTACGAGGACGGCAGCCGGTTGAAAATGAATATAGTCATTCAGATTGTGATGCTTACAGCCGCCGCGCTGATGGTCATAGTCAGCAAGGCTTCACCGAAAAAGGCTGTAGCCGGTTCGGTTCTGATCAATTCACAAGGTGCGGTGGTCGTGGCGATGCTGCCGCTGGCATATTCATTGGGCATCCCGGGACCTGTGCTTTTGGGTGTACTGCCAAGCGTCTATGGCTATTTCTTCATACCGAACTATCCTTCGGACATCGCTACGGTCAACTTCGACCGCAGCGGAACGACCGTGATCGGGAAATATCTTCTGAACCACAGCTTTATGATGCCGGGACTGGTCAGTGTGGCAGTGTCCACAATCGTGGCCAGCATTATTTCCGGTTTGATCTTTTAAATGAATCTGCCGGTGGCGCTGTCCTTTGCCTCACGGATTTGATCCGGGCTACCGGTCGCGACAATACGGCCACCTTCGGCACCACCTCCTGGACCCATGTCTATGATGTAGTCGGCGTTGCGGATGACATCCAGATCGTGCTCGATGACTATGACGGTGGCTCCGTGATCGATAAGGCTCTGGAACACTTTCAGTAGCGTCAGGACATCGTACGGGTGAAGGCCTATGGTCGGTTCGTCGAACACAAAGACAGAGTCGCTCTGTCCCCTGCCCATCTCGCTGGCCAGTTTAAGTCGCTGGGCCTCACCTCCGGACAGGCTCGGGGTCTCTTCTCCCAATGTCAGATAGCCAAGGCCGAGATCACGCAGGACTCTGAGACGCTGACTGATGAGTTTCAAATCAGCGCAAGCGTCAAGGGCGGAATTGATGTCCATATCCATCAGCTCTGGAAGCGAATGGAACTCTCCTGCCGCATTCTCCCTCCGGATGCTTCCCGCCGCTTTTGAATATCTTGACCCACGGCAGTCGGGGCACGGAATGTCCACATCCGGAAGGAACTGCACGTCAAGGCTTATCACACCCGTGCCGTCACAGGTCGGGCAACGGAGCTTGCCGGTATTGTAGGAGAAATCCCCGTCCTTGTAGCCGTGCTTTTTCGCGTCCGGAGTCTTGGCGAAGACTTTCCTTAACTCATCGTGCACGTTGGCATAAGTCGCCACCGTAGAGCGAACGTTAATGCCTATCGGTGAAGCATCTATGAGTTTCACCTGACGTATTCCTTCAGCGTCTATTGACTTCACGTGGCATGGCAGATCGTGCCCTGCCATCTTCGCCTGAAGCGCTGGAATAAGACTTTCAAGCACCATCGTGGTCTTGCCGGAGCCGGATACACCTGTGACAACCGTCAGCCTCCCTTTCGGGATCTCCACCTTCAGCGGCTTGACCGTGTGGATAGCATCAGTTGTCATCGTTATCTTGCCATCAATGAATATGTCAGAGTCTTTTATCTGTTGTCTTACCTTAAGAGGATTCTTGCCAGAAAGGAAAGGACCTATCCTTGAATATTCATTGGCCTCGATGTCGCCTATCGTGCCTTGAGCTATCACATTTCCGCCGCTTGAGCCGGCACCGGGCCCCATCTCGATCATCCAGTCGGATTTCGTGAGGATCTGCGTGTCGTGATCCACCAGAATGACGGAGTTCCCGTCCGCTATCAGGTCCTCCATCACGCCGCAGAGTCCGATAATATTCGATGGATGCAGACCGATTGAAGGTTCATCGAGAACATACAGGACTCCCGTTGTTCGATTTCTTACGGCTCTGGCCAGCTGCATTCTCTGACGTTCTCCGGTCGATAGAGTAGCCGCTGAGCGGTCCAGTGAAAGATAGCCTATTCCCAAGTCCATCAGTCGTTTGGCCGTGTCCAAGAACGATTCGCAGATGCTTTCTGCCATTGGTCGCATCTCCCACGGAAGCGAAGCCGGAACGCCTTTGACCCATTCCACAATCTCGGTTAGGGTCATCGTGCAGGCCTCAGCCAATGATATTCCTCTAAGCTTCGGTGCCCTTGCCGCATCGGAAAGCCTTGTGCCTCCGCAGTCCGGGCAAACATCAAGCCTCAGGAACTTCTCCACACGCTTCATTCCCTTCTCGTCCTTGACCTTGGCAAGTGCGTTCTCCACCGTGTAGGTCGCGTTATAGAATGTGAAATCCAGTTCGGCGGCGTCATTAGAGTTCTTCGCCTTGTAGAGAATGTGTTTTTTCTCCGCCGGACCGTGAAGGACGATGTCTTTTTCCTTGTCAGTCAGATCCTTGAACGGGACATCTGTGCGCACCCCCATCGCTCGGCAGACATCTTTCATCAGAGACCACATCAGCGTGTTCCAAGGAGCCACAGCCCCTTCGTCAATCGTGAGGTTCTCGTCTGGGACAAGCGTGGATTCATCCACAGTTCGTACTGTTCCGGTTCCGTCGCATTTACGGCACGCTCCTTGGCTGTTGAACGACAATTCCTCAGCCGACGGAGCGTAGAAATGTTCTCCGCACACAGGGCAGACAAGCTCTTTTCCGGCAGCCACAAGCAAAGATGGTTCGACATAGTGCCCGTTCGGACATCTATGGCTTGCCAGCCTTGAGAACATAAGCCTAAGGCTGTTAAGGAGTTCCGTCCCCGTACCGAAAGTGCTGCGTATGCCCGGGATCCCAGGCCTCTGATGAAGCGCGAGAGCCGCAGGGACATAAAGGACCTCGTCCACGTCAGCCTTCGCAGCCTGTGTCATCCTCCTTCTTGTGTAAGTCGAAAGAGACTCAAGGTAACGTCTTGATCCTTCTGAATATAGCACCCCAAGCGCCAGCGAGGACTTCCCGGACCCAGACACCCCGGCGATCCCTACGATCTTCCCCAGCGGAATGTCCACATCCACATTCTTCAGGTTGTGCACCCTCGCGCCACGCACCAAAATTCTGTCCGGTTGATTCTTATTCATTGTCAATAAACATCTTAGTAAGTTCCTCAAAAGAGTCAAGGCGGGTGATGTTCGGATGCTCAAACTCCTCCGCCACCTCGTGCCTCCACATAGTGTGGAAAGGAATATGTATGCCGTAGCCCCCGATCTCGATTATCGGCTGGATGTCGGACTTGAAGGAGTTACCGACCACAGCGATCTGTGACGGTGCGACCTGCTCCACATTGCAGATGTCAAGATATTCCTTGATTCCCTTTTTGGTGACGACGATAACCCGGTAGAAGTATTTGTCAAGCCCAGAGCGTTTGATTTTGTTCTGCTGATCCAGCATATCCCCTTTTGTCATCAGTATCAAGCGGTAACGACCGGTCTTGTCCAGAGCGTCAAGCGTCCGCGCCACCCCCGGAAGCGGTGTCGCAGGAAGGCTGAGCAGCGATTTCGCGCTCGATAATATTCGTGAAAGATTCTCGCCCGGCACCTTGTGGTCAGACACCTTCAAAGCCGTCTCCATCATCGAGATGCAGACCGCCTTCGCCCCGTACCCCAGCACAGGCATATTCGCAGATTCCGTCTTGTACAACGCATCCGACAGTTCCTCCGCCGTTCCATATTCCTTCAACTCATCCGTGAACACGTCCTCCGCCCTGTCAAAGTACGTCTGGTTGTCCCACAGTGTGTCGTCCGCATCGAAGATTATCACCTTGACCTTATCTTTCATCATTCATCATATTTTGGTCTCAAAATTAGCGAAAAGAATCCTAACCGCAATCTACCTGTAATCCGATTCCGCCCAGAGATTCCAAGGCTTTTCAGGAACATAGTACTCTTTGATGCCGTAGTCGATGTTGGCCTTGTGGGCCTGGCTCAACTGGTGACGGCGGTGGATGCGGTACGTCCTTCCGTCTTTGATGAAGTAAGCACCCGTCTGGTGGAAACGGAACGGAACCTCTTTGGCGACGCATTGCGAACGCAGATTCAGAATCCAATCGAAATCACAAGGCCTCGCCCCCACTCCGGACTCTCCGCTCACACTTACCTCCTCGATCGTGTCATCCAGCCATCGTGAGATGTCCATCCGCTCAAGCATCGGCGCCACAATGATCGACTTATGCCTTATCGGAAGTTCCTTGAATATGGGAAGCCGACGCTCGGCCATAGCCTGGTTCTCCACCGTGCAGCCGACGATGACATTGTCATAGCCGTCGCCCCAGTCCGGAGGCAGACACCGTTCCAGACGGTCAATCCGTTTTGTAAAGAAATAGAACATACAGTCGCTCCGAAAGCGCATCATTTCCCAACATTCCGGCCTCCACGGATCCGCATCCTCCAGCAGGAAATCCGAAGTGAAGCACGTGAAGACAATCTTGCCCGAAGGAATCTTGAAAGTCTTGTCCCGCTTTCTTTTGACCGGCAGATTGAACGCCGCCGTCTTGCGCGCAAGATTGCTTGCGATCTCGCTCCCGTACATCTCGTCCTGCCGATAGACATAACAGAACCTGCAGCCCGGACTCACCTTAGTGCACCCGTGCCACGGATTCCAATCCGCGAATATGCTCCATTCCTCCGCCATTAATGAATATACCAGTTTACCTGCTGTCTTGTTTCAAAACTCTCGTCATTCACGCAAACGACCAAAGGCCCGCCGAAATCCGAACTTTCGATACGGATGTTCCTAGCGAAAAATCCCAAACGTCTTCTATATGAACAATCAGCGACAGCGCACCTAATTCGCTTGGTTAATAAATAGAATTTCCTTGGTTAGCCTCCTTTGGTTCCCTACGAAGGGTTATATCTCTTTACAAGAAAAAGTTCACACGTTCCGTCCGCCAAAACGGTGATTCCCCGGACAAACTGTACTAAATCACCGGTTTCTCCGGGGAATGCGGCTTTTGCCGGACATTGTGGCTCAGGCAGATAGCGGAGAACCTTACAGCTCAGAGTGATGACCCAAGTCCAAGTTCTTTGTCAATTTTGAGATAGCAGTAGATGCCTCTTGCGCCCCTGATGATGCCCCCTGTCCGTCATCTGCTTCAAGGCCTTAAGGACAGCGGACCTCTCCCCTACCTTTGAAAAATCGGAAGGGAAAAACACCGCGCCCCTCCCGCATTTCTTTATAGAGTTAACAATTATATTTTCAATGCTTTGCACCATTATTACAATTATATATTGTCGCAAAAATATTTTTTTTTGCGACAATATAATGATTTGAGTATTGTTTTATCGAAAGAGGTCTCTACCTGAAAGATTTGAACAGAAGAGATCATCATCACAACAGTTAAATCCACCATACAACTCCGCATTAGCAAAGCGGCAAAGGTTGATAATAGAATCTTTATCCTCAGGATGTTCTTGAATATGTCTAAGAATAGTATTTGCACAGATATTGCGAACCTTAAAGTAATATGCATCAGGAAAACTTGAAGAAGTCACATCATAGCCAAAATATAGATATTGTACTAGGTCTCGCCAGTTCTCCCAAACATCATAAAGATATTGTGAATATTCACCAGACTCCATTAACGCTCCTAAAATGTCTATTCCGTTGCGCTCATCAACAGAGGAAAGTGCCAATGCATAAATGCATTTCTTGTCGAACTCAATTGTATTATTCAAGTGTGATATTATTTCTCGAACCGGATCTTCCAGCTGATCTACCGAGGCATATTTCAAGGCTTCCACATGCGAAATATATTCAGCATTATCGCCCGTTGAAGTTTGATCTATCGACAAATCCAACTGATATTTGCATTTCTTCGAATTGAATTCACCCACAAGTATTTTCAGCCTTTCGTGAAGTTGTTCGATGTTATCAACATTATACAAAGCCATCAGGATATCAGATGCAATACATCTCAAAGCTTTATCTGGGAACGCTTTTGCTAAAGTCCTGCCGGAAGGATTCACAACCTTTCCAAGCGGATTCTCCAAGATGTAAGGAGGGTAATCCAATTTTAGTCTAATATCATAAAAGAGATCTGCAATAATCCATAAATATTCTTTTGTCATATCTTTCTTTAAACGCACGGACAAAATCATTAACAATAACACCGCTATCAACATCAAGGAATATCTCGTTCGCAAACATATTGTCAAGAATCGGAAGTTCAATGCACATGGCCTCAACTTCAGACAGATTATGGTCGTGATCAAGTAGATGATAAAGATTACCTACATATTCATTTCCGGTAACAACCGTTTTGCCGAAGATTTCTTGAATCTGTTGATAGGATAGGACTGTGACTGAGTCTTTCTTTTGAGTTTTCTCTCCAGATTCAACCGCAAGACGCTTTGCCTGCCTCTCTTTCAGACCTCGAAGGTAATGATACTGACCTATGGAATAGTCCGCAGCCAAAAATATAAAAACAGCAACGGATATGCCCCAACACCCTTTAAACACATCCAAATATACTATCGACACACACTCTTCCCGACGAATTTTTCTATCAAACCAAACACAAAATGCCACTGCCACCGCCACTATAGCTGCCGAAACGGCAAGTGATGGAAAACCACCTCCGATTGTGTACCATAAATGCTCTTCAATAATAGCAAGAAGTAGACAAAGAGCGGATGACAACATTATTAGCACGGCAATTTGCCACGGCTTTGGATTGTTTTTAATATTCATAGATTGATGTTCATCGAAACTGTCAGATTTCTCTTTTAAGGATAGTGCGAAAACACTTTCATCAATATGTCCGTTTCAGACCAGTGGCCTAAAACGATGCTAATTTAGTAATAAATTCTGAAAATGAGGCGTTTTATCTTAATTTTTGCCTCACGATAAAAGATATGGGGACAATACAATGGTTGCGAACAATACAGAAAGGGTCCACCAAACTATAGCTTCTCCTCCTGCCCGGTCTTCATTCCACGGAGGTCACAATCATAATTCTGACGGAACTCTTTCTTCGCTTTTTCCATTTTGAGGTCGGATTTGTGGGCTGGAAAGGATTGGGCTACAATTCTGGCACGTATGTCATCGTTTGCCGGATGCCTGAACAAAGGCTTGCTCAAAGTCGCGCGTAATTGGGCGATTGCGTGCTCAATGTCAGTTCCTTTTAACTCAACAAATATCTCCGACCAATTCTCAGGAATCCGACCTTCCTGCGTACGCCTTACAAGCACAAGCTTATCACACCTTAGGCCATCTTTGACAATATAACCGTCAACGGCATATACCACGGAGTCTTGTCCTTCGGCAGTTGCCAAGGCATAGCGTTTTCCCTTTTCGCAAACAGCTACCTTAGAACGGAATTGAAGATTCTGTTCCGGCACAAATCCGTCAACAGTCAAACGGTTAAAAGTTGATGAATATTCTCTCTCGCCTCGTTTCATACTTCTCCATATAGAATATTGTTCAATTTACTGATTTTGTCATCTACCCAATCAGAGACACCGTCCAAATCATTTCCAGTGAGCATCGGGATCTCGTTGTCCAATATATTGCGGAACACTCCATCATCTCCTATGAAATAACCGGAAACGGAAGATGACGGTATAATATATTCATCCTCAATCTCTGCCTGTCCTACTTTCTCTGACACTACAGCCGCCAGCAACAGAACATTGACGACTGAAAGGATGTAAGGGCTATGGGATGTCATCATCACGAAACTGCTCTCTGAACCTTTATCCAATGCCATTTTCAGAGAACGGATAATGCTCAGCACAATCAAGCGTTGTGATTCGGGGTAGAGATTTTGCTCTGGTTCCTCAATGAATACTTGAGCGGACTGATACTTCAACCTTCTTGATGCCAACCCATTGTCTGTTTCGTTGATCGAATTACGCTCCACCATAGATAATGGAGCGTTTTTGCCAACCTGACTCATCATATAGTTAGCCATCACTTCCAACGGCATAACTGACTGCACTCCGCTTGAAGCATAGAAAGCCGGGGACTCTACACCATCTTCCCTCACAATCATATCCACTCCGGACCTGTTGACATAGCTAAAGCCACCGGTAACTGACAAAGGATATGGATGTTCAGCGGTGTAAGGAGATTTGGCCTCATCCCACTCATAAATGAAATTGAAAAGGACATCCCGATCAGTGGCCTTATAGGCTCGATCAACATTTTGTATGGCGGAAATCAAATTACGTTCAGCAGGGATATAGCACAGCTTGCTGTTGAAACGCCCTTGGGCAAAGTTGTTTTTCCGTAATATTTTTGGGTTTCCACTTTTGCCGACATATTCAATCTGTATAGTGTCCCCGTCATACTTTATCAAAGTGTCATCACGGAAATATTCATCATTCAATCTGTTGAACTGCTTCAACTCCTTGACGAACCGGTTATAGTGGGTATATTGACTGATCAAATCATCGGTTGATACCATAATTCTTTTTTCCACCCAACGACAATAACTGAGCACTTTCATAAAGGTACTCTTACCTGAACTCTGCCGCCCCATCAACAGCATAAACGGTGTGAGTTCTATAGTCGTGGAATCCTCAATGGGACCGAATCCTTTGATATGCAATGTCGCCATATCGTTTTCAATGTTAATGTACTTAACCACAAAAATACTGAAATAGCCTTGCAAATCCAAAAGGTTAAACAAAAACACTCGTTCGGCAGAGTCAAAACCACACGTTCGTCCGCCAAAACGGCCATTTCCCCGGACAAGCCGCACTATATCACTGGTTTGTCCGTGGAATACGGCTTTCTCCGGACAAACATAACTCAATTGCATAAAGGATGGAAAAAACTATCTCCTCGGAATTTTTTACAAAAAGCTTTCAGGCGATAGGCCTTTTCAAGGCATCAGGTGGCGTATTGGGATGAATTGCGAACGACTTGGAGGTTTACTTTTTCAGCATCAAGCACAACTGGGGACGTTCTGTGGCATATAGGGCTGAAAGTGTTTTGTAAGGATATTTTCTGGTCGCTTCGACAAGCTCTGCGACCAGGTATTATTCTATGGTATTCAGCAGATCACAATCGTTCAGGCGATCGAAATCTGATTTAAACAAGCGATCTTGAATGATTCGGTACTTTTCAAATTCGGATTCAGCAAAACTTTTGGCAAATTCCGCGGTAATCTTTCCGGCATCGTTCAATATAGCATCACCACCAGCTTCAAGGATTATGTCTATGCGTTTAGCCCAGTCTTCCATAGTCATCGGAATATGCCTGTCTGCCATTCTCTCGGCCATATCCAAAACGGAGTTGACCAATTTTCCCATATCTTCCAATTCCACACCATTCAGGTAATTCTTCGCTATACTGAACAATCTTTCCATCCGGAGCATTCTCCCAGGTCGTCAAACCCATATGTTCCTTACCTGCATCAGCTCTTTCCACAATCAGTTCTGCGGCGGTGTGGCCGTGAACGGCAAAGTGAATTTTATTCTGTACCTTTTTGTAGAACAATCTTGTTGTGGGCGCGTCACGGTTATAGTCAACAGCTGTGGCGTAAATGTCGGTCAGTTTCTGGTAGAATCTTCTCTCACTCAACCGAATCTCACGAATCTCTGCAAGCAGATGTTCAAAGTAGTCTTCTCCGATGAAGGTTCCATTTTCCATCCGCTTTTTATCCATAACATAGCCTCGAATTGTGAACTGTCGCAAAACACTTGTGCACCACTGACGAAACTGTGTGGCTCGGATAGAATTGACACGGTAGCCTACCGAAATAATCGCATCAAGATTGTAAAATTTCGTCATATACATTTTACCATCCGCCGCAGTTGCCGAGATTTTCTCGGTAACTGAACCTTCTTCAAGTTCACCAGATTTAAAGATATTCTTCAGGTGCAAGCCAATATTATCAGACGAGCAGTCAAATAGCATCGACATTGCTTTCTGAGTCGCCCATATACTTTCATTCTTATATAGCACCTGAATACCTTCCTCCTTCCCTTCCGCTATGAAGGTGAGAAATTCAGCCGTGCTGTTCCGCACTAAAACATTCTTCATCATCTATCTTTCTTTCAACAACTTAGTAACCTTCAAAAAATAACCTGCATCATCTTAAGGAATCTTTTCGGTCTATATCTCTTTTCTCATCAGTCATGTGCCACCGGCACACTCCTTCTTCGAAAATAGATCTATCCTCGAAAATATTCTCTTAATCTGAGGCAACTTATTTTTTTCATGTTACTTAATCATATCTACACAAAAATAATGAATAGTCCCGGCAAATATAAGTCACTTGACCTCCAGGTTGCGCGGGACGGCAGCGGCGTTGGCTCGGTAATGCGGGGCGTAGAGGGATTCGATTTCGGGGACGGGGGCCTGGAAGGTGCCGGGCTGGGTCACGAAAAAGTCCTCGGTGACGGTGGTGCGGCCTTCGGGATAGGTGTCGAAATAGAATACGGTACGGTCGGGTTTCACGTCACGGTAACCACACGGGGAGACACGGTACCAGCCGTCAACAGTCAGCGGGGTGAAAGACAGATTGTAGATCCCAGACAACTGGTCAACTGGAATCAGAGAAGCCTCACGAGGGGCGGTCAGACGGATGAAACTTCGGTTCTCGGAGTTCTGGACGGTATAGACGGCACGGATACGGTCTCCCCGACGGACGGTGTCGCCTTGGCCAACCTCCTTGTCTCCAATAAAATAACGCTTTTCAAGGGAGAAGCCGTTGCCGGAGGCCTTCACATCAGCAAGAGGCTTCAGCACACGCTGGGTCAGGGTCACGACACTGGTGTACAGCAAGTCGGTGCTACCCTTTCCGACTGAGCACAGGGCGTTCACAAAGGCTGGATCCGTGTCCCAGTTCTGGGTTTCTTTCTGTAATATCAACCATAAGCGGACTCCATCGGCGATCTCGGCGGCTTTCTGACCGGTGACTTGATCAGAATGTGAGGAAGCATATTCAGAAAGCACATCGGAGATGAGCGAGTGGGCATAGGCTTCGTTTTCCAACAGTCCTCTGAACGGCATCACAGCGTTCGGGTAGTAGAAGCCGCCACCATCGTGCCTGACGGCATATTCAAGGATGGAGAGGATGTCTTCGTCCATTGATCTGCGGAGCGCGGCATCGACATTGAAACGCTCGCCCCAAGCGCGAGCCAAGGATATTCCTTCTTCGGAGCCGATCAGATTGCTGAGGGTACGGACACGTCTTGCCTTCTCACCTGGCTGACCATCAATGAAATCGAAGCGGTTGGAAGGTGAAAGGTAGATGCGGGCATATTTCCGGAAAGAGGAGAGTCGGGAGCGGTACTCCTTGCGCTGCGACTTGTCCATCCGCACCTTGAACCAGACCGATGGGAAGTTCGAGCGGACGAGCATATAAGTGTCGTTCGACAGGCCGCCGAACCAGCGCGGGAAGCCCAGGAACTGAGTGGAATCCAGATACTCGACAGAAGATGTCAGATCAGGAATATTCCCGCCAAGACTTCTCACCAAAGCCATCCGATCCAGCACCGTGGCGGTGACTGACTGTGAGGAACGCATACCTTCGAACCAGCCGAAACCGCCGTCGGAGTTCCTGCACGCAAGGATTCTGCCCAGCAGCGAAGTGTCGCGCTCCGACTTGAATGATTTGAAGCAATATGCATCTGTAAGTGACAGTACATCATTGGATGACGGCTCGGACTTCTGTGTCGCGGCCTCTTCGATCATCTTGCCGATCGAGATCTCTTCGCAGACGGCACCAGCGGAGGATACGTTCACGAAACGGCTTCTGAGCGATTCCAGCAACTTATCCTTGTCAGTTCCTGGCAAGGCTATGGCCGAATGGGACTCGGTGATGACCTGACTCGCATCGTGAACCGGAACACCGAACTGGACAGCGTCACTGAATGATTTTGAGGCGAATATGACCTTGAAAGTCAGTGAGTCGATGTCGTGAGGCACATCAACCGGGAAAGACACGACCGATTGTTCACGACCGTTCACCGTCACTGGAACTTTCAGCGAGTCAATGGCTTCGCCGCTTCTTGAATATTCAAGGATCTTCATCTCGCCCTCTATCACCGCGTCTGAATTGCCGACGGTGGTCGCCGTCAATGTCCATTCGTCTCCAGAGTAAAGATACCTCGGAGCGTTGACGGAGACTTTTACAGGCACGGTCACGGTGAAGTCCCTTGTCAATGTGCCGTTGCGCATCGCCTTGTCGTGAGCGAAGAACAAAACGTGATAGGTCGAGAGTTTATCAGATGTCTTAAACGTAAATTTGACCTCGTTGTTTTCCGGATAGAGGAACGGCTCAAAGGCCAAAGATTCTGAGAATATCTTTCTGACAGCCACGGATGTGAAATCATAATCAGCGGCGGCAGAAGCACTTGACTCAGATTTCTCATAATTGCGTCCCGAATCATTGGAACGGTTCTTACGACGCCGTGCCGATTTGGAGGCGACTCCGTAACCAATCACCATCACCTCATCAAGCAGTGACTCGTCTTCCTCAAGGACGATATTCATTCCCGAAGTTCCTCGCAATGTCACACTCCGGTAGCCTATGTAACTGATTGTTATCAGCGTCCCAGGACTTGCGTCAAGTGAGAAATACCCGTCAAGGTTAGCTGATGTGCCATAGGAGGTGCCGTCCACGATGACTGACGCTCCGATAAGCGGCTCCCCGTTCACATCCGTCACTATACCGTTTATCCCGGAAGACAATCCTTTGCCGATGTTGCGTAAAGACTTGTTCGTGATATATCCGCAGGCGATATCCATCTGGACATTTGAAACGACATTAGGTTCAAGCCTTACCGGATTCCATAGCTCCTTTCGGACCGCATCAAGACTCTTGTCATAAATCGCCGCGAGACCTTCGATGCCATCCGGGACGCGGACCTTGACGGTATATTCAGTGCCAGGATTGGTGACATCGGTGAAGGCGCTGAAATCCAGAGGCATATCAAGTTCGTCCGACAGTCTGTTGTAAGTATGCTCGTACTTAAAGAAGCGGCCATATTTAAAGAAGAGCAACTGGATGCTGACAGGGCCATCAGCTCCAGCTGGGTAGCGAAAACGCAATTCTCGCAGCGAACCGGCAGACGAGCCGTCCATCGTCACCATTCTGGATTCAAGGATATTCCCGCCACAGTCAAGCATTGTCGCGACTGCCCATAATGGTGCCACAGAAGCTCCGAGCGTCATTATGATGTCCTCGCCAAGAGCGACTTCGGTCTTACCCGGCAACAGAAGACAGACAGCAGGAGCCACAAGCGACTTTGCCTCACGGCTCACCTTCACAAGGTTATATTCTTTCTCCGCCTTGACCACCTTGCCAAGACTGTACGTTTTCTCTGAATATGCCCGGAGAACATAAAGTCCGTCAGCCGTTGTCGGCAAGTCAATCTCATCGCCGGAAGCGCATTTACCTGTCTGCAAGACTGTTCCGGAAATGTCCAAGAACTCATAGCGAATCTCAGACTTCACTTTTTTACTGAATCTGTCACGGACTTCCAACGCAAAAACAGCCTTGTCTTCGGTCACGATTCCCTGTGACACCTTGCCAGATTCGTTCAGATCAGCAAGCAACAGATTCCCGTCAATACCGTTAAGCAGACGGACATCAAGCTTGATCACATTATAGACATTGACCGAAGTGTCAAACGCTCTGGTCTCCCCTGTCTCGTCCTTCACGGTCACATTGATTGAATATCGTCCTTGATCCTTCGCCTTGAATCTATAACTGAAACGTCCGTCCGATGAGGACTTTATCTCTTTTTCATCCACTGTCTTCCCGTCACACGACACCTTTAACGTCATCCGGGCGGAAGCGAGGCTATGCCCCGAGAGGCTCTCGACCTTTCCGGAGACGGTCACGGAATCTCCGGCGAAATAAAGTGATTCCTGCTCATCAAAAGTCAAATTGAACGTTGGCAGTACAAAATCCTCTACTCTGAACATTCTGGACGTAATCTCCTTGTCGCCATGGGCAACAGCAATCTTGAACAGCCCGTTGCGCCGCCCTTTCGGAATGACGAACTCTCCGGCGAAGGACCCGAAATCGTTGGTGCGGAACGACTTCTCCTCGATCATATTCATCTGAGAATCGTATAATGCGGCCTTGAATGCCTTTTCTTTTCCGATGACTTCCAATTGTTTATGAATATCTCCACGGAACATCACGGCTTTGAACCGGACTGTGTCGCCGGGCTTGTAGGCTCCACGATCGTTGAATATTCGGCCATAGGTTTCTGTTTCAGAATGATTCCCTACGGTCGCTTCGACAGGCTCAGCGACCAAAGCCCTACTGGTCACTGAGCTTGTCGAAGTGACCGGACGGTCAAGATACGACGCCTTGACAATGACAACCTCCTTGCTGAGCCGAACAGCTTTCCCATCCGTCACCGAGCAGACAACCTTGCACTCAAGTCCGGACTTCTTAGCCGCCAGTTCCTGCATCTCGGAAGGCAATAACGTGAATCCATCAATGCTCAGATGCGCCGAGAGCACCCGCTCCCCTCTCGTCATCTTGACATCGACCTCCTTGAAAGGCTCTCCGGTGATGTAATCAGCAGGGAAAACCGCGAATCCGTCACCCTGCTTCCTGACAGCCACGGACACTGTCTTGTGAACGTACGAGATCTCGGCCTCTTTCCCGGAGCCGGAAACCTTGATCCAATAGTTTCCATCCTCCAGCTCCGGCAGAGCCACCTTCACAGTGTCCCAGACGTAAAAACTCCGGACCGGATTGTCGAGCCTTTTACGGAACACACCCTTACCCTGGCTTTCAACCGACAGATTGGCCGACTTGATATTCCTGAACCGGACCAGCACGGTGTCTTCACGGACCAACACGGAAACATCCTTATCCTCCAGCCTATCAATCAATGACGAAATCACACCTCCACATTCCTCAGCGATTATCTTATTCACATCATTAGAGGAAACAAAGAGAAGATCCGAACTTACATATTTTGGAATATACGACTCCCGCTCTTTCTCGAAAGCCTGACATTTGGAGTCAAGCTCGGCAAACTGCCGCGATGTTCCGCCCTCCTTGACCAACCTGTCATATTCCCTTTTAAGCAGCACCTTCCTCGGCAGCAACGCCACTACGCTTCCGCTCCAGTCCGTGGCGAGGCGTTCCAGTTCCTTGTCTCCATCCTTGCGAAGCGCCTCACTATAGGCAAGCAACGCAGATTGAGGAAAGTTCCCGGCGACCGCATCCTTCAAGAGCTCCAAAGCCTTGTCGTGCGCGGAAGCGTCTGACAGACAGTGCCAAAGAATATATTCATAATCATTAGGGATGAATTTGTGGTCGCAGACATAGCCTTCGCCCCAGTAGCCAAGCCTCCAAAAATCATCGTTTTTCCCTTTTTTCAAGACCTCGGCATTATCTTCTGCGAACCGCAGCGCGTCAAATTCCTGCCGTCCCAAATCACCCGAATTAATTAATGAATATGCCATTATGGGTTTTCCGGCCTTGATGAACTCTTCCGTCAATACGTTTCTCAAAGAGTCCCGCAGCTTCCAATTCCTCCGCGCCTGTGTCGTGCCGATAGATACCACAGCATCGTAGTAATCCTTGCCCAGCCGTTTCTTCTGCGCCTGTTCTTTGATGAACGTCAGCAGAGCGATCTCTTTCTCGGGCCTGTCACGCCTGGAAAGCCGCTCGTACCGCCTCCACTCCCTCTTGAGATAATGTCCGTTAATATCCGGATATTCAGCAACTCTGGCCTTCCGCCCGTGCATAACCGGGCACAAAGCCAACATCATCATCGACAAAACAAGAATCTTCCTCATAACCGTCTGTTTTAGTGACGGCAATATACGCAATTTATCCGGAACCGCAGCCTTTTATGATGATGAATATGTCGCCTTACTTCTCATCCATAAAGAGCTCACCTTTGAGGTACTTGACGCTTTGGGTGGCGAAATTGTAGCCTCTTGAACCAGGTTTGGCGACTTTCAGGTACTTCTCGTACCATTCGAGGGCGGATTTGTAGTCTTTTTTCTGCTCATAGCAATAGGCGATGTTGGTAAGGGCGGAGATGAATTTCGGATTGTAACCGTATGCCTTCTGATAATGAGCGATAGCCTCGTCCCAATGGAAAAGTTTCGCTTCTCCGAGACCATATTGCTGATAAAGCCTGAACATAATCAGCGGATCCGGCTGAAGCATGTTCATCGCCTTGTCAAGCCACGGTTTGACCTCCTTCTCAAAAGAACGGTTGCTGTCGGCATAGACCGCCGCTATTGAATATGCCAGATTAACATCGCTTGAATCAATCTGCCAAGCTGCAAGCAGTTCTTCCTGCGCACGATACATGACCTCCGTGTGCCAATAGCATTGTCCGAGATAATAGTGGACCGGATAGGAATCGTTACCAAGTTTCTCCTGACGCTCAAAGACATCGATCGCAGGGGCATATTCATTCTTGGAATAGTGTGCCAGACCTTTGATCGGGGCGATGGTGAAATTGTCGGGATCCAAGGCAAGATATTCATCTGTCAGACGGATCGCACTATCATAGTCCCGGCGAGAAAGGAGAATCCGCGCGGCTTTACTCACTACGCTTTCATTCAATGGTTTAAGAGACAGCGTGAGCCGATAGTATGTCAGTGCGGAGTCCAGCATATCCGCCTGATTGAACGAGTCCCCCACCAACGCGGCGATTGCCGGTATCGTGTCAAGTTGCAGCACCGCCTTCCCGGCCTCAGCGCTCTGGGCGAAAGCCTTCATCCTGTAGAAAGTCTGCATCTGCTTGACTTTGTACAGGATGTTCCGCGGGAACTTGGAGGTCAGCAGGAAATATGTCCCAGCAGCGGACTCGTAGTCCCCGTTCTGGAAATGACAGTCTGCCAGCTCGGACAGAATCTCCTCATCGAAACGGTCCGGAGTGACGAAAGCGGACAATCTCTCGATCGCCTCGTCAATTTTGAATATACTCTTGAGGTACCGGGCCTCACTCAAGGCCGCGTTCCGGTCTGACTGTGGATCGGCCACTTGCGCCGCCACAATCTGTGGCGACGCAAGCAAGCTGATCGTAATCAATAATTTGTAGCTTAATCTCATTATTTGAGTCGGAATATGATAGGGAATGTGTAGGTGACATCGACCGCCTTGCCCTGCATCTTACCTGGTTCCCATACAGGAGAAGATTTGACAATCCTCAACGCTTCCTCATCCAAGGATTTGAAGGTTCCTCTCAAGACTTTGACGTTTTCCATTTTTCCTGTCTTTGTGATAGTGAACTGAACAACGACGCGACCTTGTTTCTTAGCTTTCTGAGCATCCTCCGGGTAGATCAAATGCTCATTGACCCATTTGGCGAAATTGTTCGCGTCACCGCCTTGGAACACCGGTTTGGTCTCCACCATTTGGAATGGGACAGGTTCATCATCATCGGTGGTAACATCTATGTTAATATCGTTGCGACTTTCCCCGGTGACAGTAACCGAGACGTTCTCTGGCGCTGTTTCCGAGATCATTGTCTCATTGGACAACGATCCGGTTGAACCCGGTTTTGTGAAACTGCTGAAGCACAATGTGCAAACAAGAAGTGGTATGCAGACGACATACGCAAGCCTGAACCATCCATTAGTTTTTTCTGACATCATCATAGCGATTCGATTTGAAAGTTTTGTGTGGTTGAAACCGTTCGCAAGCCGGAAACGATGCTCACCGACAGCCTTCTTGACAAGAAGCAGCTGATAGTCAGCAGCGTTCACTCCTAGATTGATCACAGATTCATCGGCTTCATATTCGTGAAGCATCTTGAGTTCAGCCCTGGCAAGCCAGACGAGAGGATTGAACCAGTGCAGGACGGTGACGACCGAGAACAGCAGCACGTCAACAGAATGGTGCTTCCTCACGTGGCTCATCTCGTGCGTCAGAATCACCGGGGTAGCGGTGAAATCCTCACGGCTGATCACAATATGCCCCAGGAAACTGAATGATGCCACCGGAGCGTCCACGATTGTAACCTTGAACCCCTCTTTCTGAATATGCTCGCCGGAGGCTATCATACGGGATGTCTGGATTACGGACAAGATATTCATAATCAAGACAACGAAGGCCCCGAGAAAGTATATTCCTGAAACGACTCCGAGCCAGGATATTCCTTTGTCTGCCGCGTTCAGGGTTCCGCCTTCCGCGCTGACCACCGCTTGCGGCAGGGTCAGGGTCGGGATGACGTTCGAGACCGCAGTTCCGCTGAAATCCCAATGGATGAGCGGCAGAGCCAAGCAAAGCAGGCTGCCAGCCATCAAGGAGAATCGGTTGAAAGTGAAGAAGGTTGTCTTCCGCATCAGCAGCATAAAGAATGCGTAAAACACGGAAAGCAGCAACCCGCTCGTTACGATGTAAGCGATCATTTCCTTTTGCTTTCGATTTGAGAAATGAGTTTTTTAAGGTCCTCCACATCCATCTTGTCCTCTTCGACGAACTGGGAGACAAGGCTGATGTAGGAGTTGTTGTAGTAACGGGAGACAACGTCCCCGACGGTAGTCCCGTGATAGTCACGTTCCGTGAGCGCAGGGCTGTACTGGAAAGAGTTCGCCATCGGCTTGCGCTTGACAAATCCCTTATCCTCAAGGAATTTCACCTGTGTCGCCACGGTGTTGTAGTTCGGCTTCGGGTCGGGAAGCGCCGCGACGATGTCACGGATAAACACCTCGCCTTTGGCCCAGATGATGTTCATCACATCTTCCTCTTTTGCAGTAAGTCTCTGTTTCATTGCTCGATTCTTTAAGTTAACAAACGCGCGAATATTATCTTACGGATGCAAAGATAAGAATAAAAATCATATCTCCTAATATTTTTAGGTGTTTTAAGAATATTTTTAGTTGCGCACACAATGTGTACCAGGATCTCGGAATATTTTATCATAAATACTTTAAGCCAAAGGTCTTATGACGTATTCAAAGAAGATTGACGGTGAGATAAGCGTACCGTTTGGATTCACACCCATGTAAGTAAATAAATGATGGAAAATCCTATACTCTCACAGACAAAAGGCGTACCTACGAAAAATAAAGGTAACTATATAGCAGTTGACTAACGTGGTATGCAAGCGGTCGCCAAGCGGTCGCCAAGCAGTTACATACGCGCTGGCGTCACCCGCATTTTGTGAATATGGCGGCACGATGCGAAGGAAGGTAGTCAACTTGTATATATTCCCCAACTATTATTCCGGGTGAAAAAGGAGTGGTTAGACACCCGGAAAGATATCCCTGATTGGAGTCGGGTGAGGATAGCCTCTTTTTTCACCCGATGCATAAGCCCGGAATCTTCCGCCACACCTTGTCTTATATGACTACGATGGAGATTGGGTCCTTTACATACAGATTTTTATGCAGGAATACCAACGAATCACAATTACTTAAATATCAGCATCATAAGGAAAATGTTAGCCAACTCCTATATAATTTCCAAAATAAAAGTCAAATGACATTGGCACGAGTTGCTTGATTTCCATATTCTCATTCGTTTTCTGGCGACAAAGTTAATGGGTGCTTCAGCAAGATTCCGGCAAATACACAATTTCTATATTCTGCCATTATTTTGCCGAAGATATTGCTATCTTTATGGTCAGATATGGCAAAAAATTACTTCAAATCCTACATCTGGCTGCTGGAGACACTCCAGAGCCGCGGGCCGCTTACACTGGCTCAAATCAGGCAGTTGTGGCGGCGTAGTTCAGTGAATGAACTTGGAAGTGACCTTCCCGCACGTACGTTCGCGAATCATATAGAAGCAATCTCCGACATCTTTGGAATCGAGATTGTCTGCGACCGCAGGGATAACACCTATAGTATCGTCAACGAAGATGATATGGACGGGACAGGCATCCGCTCCTGGATGCTGAACGCCCTCAGCTTGAACTCTCTTCTGAACGAGAGTGCTGGTATGAAGGACAGGATATTCTTTGAGAATGTACCTTCCAGCCACCAGTTTCTCACAACAGTCATCCAAGCTATCCGTGACAACCGGAAGCTGAAGGTACGCTATCAGGGTTATCGCATGGACGAGGAGCGGACCTTTGAGCTGGAGCCGTATTTCATCCGGGAGTTCAAGCGCCGCTGGTACCTGTACAGCCACAAGGATAACGACAAGGACTACAAACCTCACATGTACGCCCTAGACCGCATGCTCGAGGTAGAGATACTTCCCGACACATTCAAGATCCCGGAGGGCTTGGATGCCAAAGCCTGGTTCCAGTCTCTGTACGGCGTGCGCAAGTACGACGACATGATGCCTCAGCAGGTCCTCTTGAAGGTCTATGGCAAACAGGTCCGCTACTTCCGGTCTCTGCCGCTTCACAGCAGTCAGGAGGAGGTAGAAACACACCGCGACCACAGCATCTTCGCTTATAACCTCGCCCCAGACTATGACTTCAAGCAGGACATCCTGTCGTTTGGGGATTCGATTGAGGTCCTGGAGCCGAAGATACTACGTGAGAGTATTTCAGAAGTGGTTAAATCTATGAGCAAAAAGTATCAGTAGTAAATGAATAAGGATCTTAAGATTGATTATTTGCGCCGTCTCTTTTATCCTTTCAAGAAGGATGGAAAACTCGACAGCTTTGTATTTCATTATTTACAAGGTAGTGGCAACGAATTGAAAGAGAAGTTTTGGAGTCCCAGAAGCTCTTCCAGACTCTGTTTTGACCTGTACTCATGGATGGGTTCTGATGATGGATACTCGGTAATTCAATTTGAGAAGAAACTACCTGGGATTAAGTCAGGGGCTCGCCAGATTTCCCCGAATATGGATGTGTATTTTGAAAGTGGCAATGAGATTGTCTTTATTGAGAGCAAGTATACAGAGACGGCGCTCAATAAAAACTATTTGAAAGATCTTCCTGAAGCATATTGGAATACAGATCAAGTTTATTTGAGTGTCAGTGGCAAGAAAGTAAACTATTCCATTGGTGAAAGGTATCATAATAAAAAGAAGGTAATGGATGAGTTTGTTTCCTTCATTAATAGCATTAGTGCCCTTGCCGAAAAAGAAGAATCACCTTCTTGGTTTGATGCCAAACAGGAAACGTGTCATCTGCTTAGTATTGTTCTCTATGCATTAGAGAAGAAACCTACAGGGCATATTTATTTCAATAATGTCGCGGCAAATTACGATGACAATCAGTTTGCCACGCAGTTCAGTATCTTGGCAGAGGAAATGGTCAGAAGGATTTTATCCGCATATTCAATAAGCGCTTCTTTTGACTATCAGCTATGTAGTGTAAGAGATTACTTCGGTAGCTTGCTGCTGCTGGATAAAAAAGCATATCAATCAGATAAGACGGTCCGTGAGATAATCTCGGATAGAAAACTTTATAAGGAACCAGTCTTGTGATATCTCTTAATGATAAAGTCATCATCGCATTCTCCGACACCCATGGCAACCATCGCCGCCTGCATGTGCCGGAGGATGCGGATATTGTCATCTGTGCCGGAGATGCCGTAGAGGATGACCTGAAGGGTGGAGAGTATGATGACTTCATAGCTTGGTTCGGGGCTCTCCCTGCCAAGTGGAAACTCTTTGTTCCCGGTAATCACGAATTATCTTTCAGCCGTATCCGATATCAAACAGTTGTCCAGAAGTTTGAGGCGGCCGGCATTATTGTTCTTCAGGATGCTGTGGAGGAATGCGACGGAGTTGTCATTGGCTCTATCTCCAGAGATGCCAGGATTGCCGATGAAGACATACCAGACGATACTGACATTCTGGTCACACACTGGCCACCTTACGGCATCCTGGACAATGACCTGGGGTCTCTGAATATTCTGAACTTCGTCCTGAAGGCCCAGCCCTGGTGGCATCTCTTCGGCCACATTCACGAAACTGAAGGGCAGCAGTTCCAGCTGGGCAGAACAATCTGCCAAAATATTTCCGTTTTTAACGCAATTTCTTAGCTTCTGCCGAATTTCTGCCGAAGGTCCGGTTAATTTTGCAGAAAAACTTTCGATATGGCAGAATTCATCAATCAAATCCCTGGTTACGAGAAGGGTCGTGTACAGCGTATCACCGCCACTGACGAAGTGAGCGAATCCTTCATCGTCGCCAAGATGGCGTCCGATCTGCGCAAGAAGTGGAACACATCTGTCCTCTGCATTTCCCTGGACGGTCACAAAGAAGCTATAGAATCCTTGATCCCTCAGGAGAAGGCTGTCGGTACCGTCTATGTCCTGGACCAGAAGAATCCCGAGTTTAAAGTTGTTCTTCGCAAAGCCACCGGCATCATCAACCGCCGCTTCGTCCGAGCCCTCATCATCAGCGGTGCCGAGCGCCTCACCGCTAAATACTTCCAAGATCACCCGGAGAAAGGTAGAGAATGGATAGCCAGTCGCCTTGAAGGACTGTCCAGAGGCATAGGCATCCCCGTCATCCTGGTGAGAGTCCACGAAGATCAATCAGAAGTATAATACTCCCGGATTTTAATACAGGTGCTTTATTTAAAAACAATAACTTCGCACCATAAAGCATTGTGGGCTGGAGCCTGCACAACTCACTCGATACGTCAAACTGTATAGATGCTCTCAAAAGTGCCATTACAAGGCACGGAGCTCCGGAGATAATCAACTCTATTCCAGGCCATGGTCGGCCACTAATTTACCTCATCATTTTAATAACATCTTCCGGCAACATCGCATTCCCGGCATCATCTTTCGGAGCATTCTTAAGAAACAGCATAGGAACAATAGTGTAGCTCTTGGCAAACGGCAGCAAATAAGCTTTACTGAGAAGTTCGGCTGTCAGTTGTTTCCCATTCTCCCCTGTTGTCCACTTGCATTCGCCAACAAGCAGATATTTTTTGTCAAGCGATTCGGCCATAACATCGAACTCGACCTGTTCCGGCTTCTTATTCTCATTGAGAATAGAACCCCACCAACGTTTTGCCTTACCGTAAACAATTCCATTGACCATATTTCCCGTTACAGCATCCCTGCATAGTTTTTCCCAATGAATACTCACATACTCCGAGAAATGGGCTGTCAGTGCCTGTTCTAATGGTAAGCGACGGCCAAGTTCGATAAACGAGCGATTAGGAACGACAAACTGATAGTAGAATGCCATAAAAGGGTCTGCAATCATATATAGGCTCTTTTTTGCATTCTTTTCGTCGATTCCGAAAGGAACATCTTTCTCTAAAAATCCGAGGTCTATAAGTTTCTTCAACGGACGCGACAGATTGGTTGCCGGCTCATCGCATCGTGCGGCAATCTCGGAAAGCCGGTTTGCGCCAGTCCCAATATAAGACATGATCGTTGAAGTCTTGACAATATCCTTGACATCATCCTGAAATAGTTTTATCGGCTCTTCATAAAGAGTTCCATTTACCGAAAGGATATTGCGCCACAGGGCGTCATCAAGCGAACTTCTGTTTTCCCTCAGTTCCCAATAACGCGGCACACCGCCCCATACGGCATACTCTTCAATGGCATTCATCGCATTAAGATGCAAAGCCTTTTGAATATACGGCAAGTGTATCGGCGTAAGTCTCATAATCTCATCAGCACGCCCATATAGAGGTGCGGCAGAATCAAGGAACAACCCATACATCATATTTTGTGATGAACCGCAAAGCACAAGGTTATACTTCAACAGCTTCTCATCAACAAGTTTCTGCAATACAGACGGCAACTCTGGCGATTGCTCTACAAGATACGGAAATTCATCCAAGCATAAAGTAAAACGTTTGTCTGTCCGATAATTGACCGCACGAAATATAGATTCCCAATCCGGATATGTCAGTTTGTCGAAATCCGGGAAGATTTGTGCTATTACTTTTGCAAGCAATACTCTCTGATGTTGCTCTTCAGAACGGTCTGCAAGGAAGTAAACATCATTTTCTGACAACACCCTTTTAATAAGCGTTGACTTACCCAGCCGTCTGCGACCGTACATCACGACTAACGAGGACTTCTCTCTTGCAAGTGCATCCTTTAATCGTGCAGTTTCATCTATTCTGTCAACAAATTCCATATATTCTGTTTATTATGCAATGCAAACATAATGTCTTTGCTGCATAATACAAAATTTTAAACAATGTTTTTTATTCCAACAGAACAAATTGCCTCTTTTGTATAGCGGAAATGGATCGAGAAGTACAATTCCTCCTGTACTATATGCCGGAAGACAGCGGCAAAGTGCAGGCCGTCATAAAAGATGAAACGATATGGTGTACCCTGATTACGGAATATGTTACCTCAAATACTTTCATCCGAGACGGACTCTGACATATTCAAAAAAGATTGCTTTACTTTGCATCGGGAAAATGATAAGGTTGGTGATTCTGAAGGATCGCCTAAGAAACTAAATAAAGGAATTTGATATGTACTTGGAAAAAATCAACGGCCCGGCCGACATCAAGAAGTTGAGCGTAGAACAGCTCAACGTCCTTGCTGATGAGACCAGGCACTATCTGATCGAAAAGGTCAGCAATCACGGCGGCCACGTCGGCCCGAACCTCGGAATGGTGGAAGCCACTGTGGCTCTGCACTATGTGTTCAACTCCCCTATCGACAAGATCGTCTTCGATGTCTCACATCAGAGCTACGCGCATAAGATCCTGACTGGCAGGAAGCAGGCGTTTATGGATCCGGCCCACTACAATGACGTGACCGGTTTCAGCGAGCCGTCCGAAAGCGAGCACGATCATTTTGTCATCGGCCATACATCGACCTCGATCAGCCTTGCCTGCGGACTTGTCAAAGGACGTGACCTGGCAGGTGGAAAGGAGAATGTCATCGCTGTGATCGGCGACGGATCATTGAGCGGCGGCGAAGCCCTTGAGGGACTGAGCGTGGCAGGGTCTGAGCTTAACAGCAACTTCATCATCATCGTCAACGACAACCAGATGTCGATCGCGGAGAACCACGGCGGCCTGTACAAGAATCTTCAGCTGCTGAGGGAGACAAACGGAAAGGCGGAGGTCAACCTTTTCAAGGCGATGGGGCTTGAATATGTCTATGTGGGCGACGGTAACGATGTCGCCACTCTCATCGATGCCTTCCAAAAGGTCAAGGACACCGACAAGCCGGTTGTCGTGCACATCAACACCCTCAAAGGCAAGGGCTTGAAGTACGCCGAGGAGAACAAGGAGAAATGGCATTTCGGTGGTCCATTCTATGTGGAGACCGGTGAGCCTAAATTCAAAAGCACAGCCGAGGACTACGGTGATCTTACCGGAAAATATCTGCTGGAGAAGATGCAGTCAAATCCTGAGCTTGTAGCAATCACTTCCGGCACGCCTACCGTGTTCGGGTTCACCCAGCCTCGCAGGGTACAGGCCGGGAAACAGTTCGTGGACGTGGGAATCGCCGAGGAGACCGCTGTGGCGATGGCATCCGGTATCGCAAAACGTGGCGGAAAACCTGTCTGGGGAGTTTACAGCACATTCATCCAGAGAACATACGACCAACTCTCACAGGATCTCTGCATCAATGACAACCCGGCCCTGATGCTCGTGTTCTGGGGCGGAATCGAGAGTATGAACGATGTGACCCACACCTGTTTCTACGACATCACCTTGCTCGCAAATATTCCTAACCTCATTTATCTGGCACCGACCTGCCGTGAGGAATATTTCGCGATGCTGGACTGGGCGATCGCCTACAGGGAGCATCCGGTCGCGATCCGTGTGCCGATTAACGGAGTTATCTCACGTCCTGAGGTCAAGGCTGAAGGTGTTGACTGGTCTGCGGCCGAGTACGAAATCACCCACAGAGGCAGTCGGGTGGCCGTTCTTGGTCTTGGGGCTTACTACCAGCTCGGAGAGAAGACCTGTGAGCTTCTGAAAGCCCAAGGCGTTGACGCGACGTTGATCAACCCGAGAATCATCACATCCCTCGACACGAAGACCCTTGAGGCACTCAAGGCCGATCACGAACTCGTAATCACTCTTGAAGACGGTCAGATTGACGGTGGCTGGGGCGAGAAAATCGCCAGATTCTACGGCGACAGCGATGTGAAAGTCCTCGTCAGAGGCCAGCGCAAACAGTTCGAGGACAGCTATGTGGTCGAAGAACTGCTGAAAGAGAACCGCCTCACTCCTGAGCAGATCACCGAGGATGTCCTCCTGGCCCTGAGCAAATAACGGAAAACTTCATATTCAAAAAAGATCAGGCCGCCATTAATGCCGCGCGCCTGATCTTTCTTTTTATGTCTTTATCTGCCCGAACTTTCGTTTTATCTGAGAATATACCCGTGGTGAATCAGGTCCTCCCGGCTTTTGATCGGGAAGGTGTAGCCGTCACGTATTATATAAAGGTCATCCGTTATTTCGATGATGGCATCGTACAAGTGGTCGGAAACAATGATGCCTTTGCTCTTTTTCCGCTCACGGATCAGTTCCTGCATACGTTCTACATAGACCGGAGCTATGTTGGAGAACGGCTCGTCGAGGATGTAGAAATCCGCCTCGCTGTTCAGCACAAGGAACATCTCCGCGACTCTGGCCTCTCCTCCGGAGACTTCTCTGAACATCTTCCGCTGAAAAGAGTGGAATTTCGGGTCAAACCTCACGAGCTCATCGTAATCCACGCCATATAACCTGAAAGCCTCGCCCAATGTGAATTTCCCTGGAACGAACAGATTCTGAGGCAGGTACTTGACACGCTCCCCTATATGTGCATAATCAGTCTTCGGCTCATCGTTGAAGCGGACGAACATATTCTGTGGTTTAAGGCCTCCAACTATACATTTGAACATACAGGATTTGCCGGTACCGTTACGTCCAAGCACTCCGGTCACCCTTCCGCTTTCGGCGGTCAGAAAAGCGCTCTGGAGGACAGTGTGGGAGCCAAACTGCAAATGAACGCTGTCAACAAGCATCCTGTTTGTCTTATCTGATTGCATATCCTATGTTCCAGGTTATAATCATAATAAGGACAAATGCCACAAACTCCACAACAATCGGCATCAAGAAAAACTCGTTACGGCTGATTCCAAGGTTTATGTAGAAATATATTGTCCCCTCCTTTCTGAAAGAATGGAACAAGTACAAGATGACCGGAACGCTCAAACTTTTCAAAAGGACGCAAAGCGAGATCGAAGACGGCGAACCGACTACCAAGGCGGCTGCGGCAAGCGTGACAACACCTGAGACAGCGTATAACGCAGTTCCATATTCCCCCGAAAGCCGGATTTTCCGCAAGATATTCATTATGTGGTGCTTTTGTCTGCCCTCAAAGTTACAAACTTAATATGATATCGGTGCGCAAAAAAGCAGGATTGACTCACGAAAGCACCTACGGCAGCCTCTTTGTGAGTGAAAGGGCATCCAACACGCACAGACTTTTTGCTGGGAAGGGTGCACCGACACTTCGACAGGCTCAGTGCACCGCAAGTTCAGCGACCGGGAACACTGTCAGCAATACGGACGAGATAACGGGATTGTCCACATAGACACGAGACAAGATATTCATTGATTGACATTTGGAATCGCATAATGTCCATACGTCATCTCGAAATTATCGGATTCTGTTATGTAACTTTGCAGACGAAACAAAAAAGGGCAATCTTCAGGCGCAAGCCAAAAGTGCATAACGTCGAATAACAATTGATTAACACAAGAAATTATGAGCACATACAAGAAATTAGACCTTGATACCTACTACAGAAAGGGCGTTTACGAGCGGTTCACCAAGATTGCGAGATGTTCCGTCTCAATCACCGGCAGGATCGACATCACCGGGCTTTATGAATATTCCAAAAGGACCGGCACGAAGTTCTACATCAACTTCCTCTACCTGCTGGCGAAGGTGATGAACTCGCGGGAGGACTACCGGATGGCGTACCTTTGGCAAAGCGACGAGGTCGTCGTCTATGACCGCATCAACCCGTGCCAGTACGTCTTCAACGAGGCCACCGAGACCTGCACGCCTGTGTACACTGAATATTCCGATGAATATTCCACTTTCTATGCCGCTTGCAAGAGGGACATTGAATATACCAAGGCACATCCTGAATATCATTTCGATCCGGTGGGACATCCTAACTGGTTCGACGCGTCATTCATTCCGTGGATCTCATACGATTCTCTGAATGTGGAGCTTCCGGACGGCCATCTCTACTACCAGCCAATCGTCAACTGGGGAAAGTTCCGTGAAGAGAACGGCCGCAAGATGATGCCTGTGACTGTCAGGATGAACCACGCCGTCGCTGACGGCTATCTGATCTCCAAGGTCTTCACCCTCCTCGAAGCCGCCATCGCCGATTTCTGCGCCGGTCATACTAAAGGATAGAGCAGACACTTTAGTTTCTGGAATTCAAAGCGTGGAACGTCACTCGCTCTTTTACAGAAAGTTACAGATTGGTGACGGGACGTTTGGGAGGGCAGAAATTCAGAGTTCATTGATTCTCTGAATATTACAGGACACGAGCAGTCGCTTCGACAAGCTCAGCGACCGGAAAGGTAGCAGGCCAGCAGCCGAATCGGTCACTGAGCCTGTCGAAGTGACCTCTTGACAACAATAAGTTGCCAGTAGAGCAGAGCCAACAGGACAATCAGTCCGCCGGCGATTCCGATGAACGAGATCGACAGATGCGTGCAGACCATTCCACCGATCAAGGCCCCCGTCCCTATGCCGAAATTGAATATTCCCGAAAAGATTGACATAGCGACCGAGGTCTGCGACTGCGGAGTGTCCGTGATGATCTCTGACTGCATCGCCACATTGAACGCTGTCGCCGACATTCCTATTATTGTGCAGACAGCGATTGTGACTGGAACACTGAATGCGGAAGGTAGCAGGAGCACGACTCCACCGATCAATCCAAGCAGCGTGACATTGATGAATTTGAACCTATATTTAGGGAAATACTTTGAAAACAACATACTTCCGATGATCCCGGCTCCACCGAAGAGCATCAAAGTCAGCGTGATCTGGTTCTCTGTCATCTTTCCGACCTGCTGAAGGAACGGCTCAATGTAGCTGTACGCTGTATAATAACCGGTGGCAAAGGCAGCGGTGGTTATGAATATTCCGATGAGTATCTTGTTCTTCAACATTGTAGGCAGGTCATGGGCAGTCATACCGCCTCCGCTCGGCACCTTCGGGAGCAATGTGAACAGATAGAGGAACACAACCAGCGCGACCGCACCTATACTCAGGAACGTAATTCTCCAGCCCACGCTGAGCCCGATGACGCGTCCGAGTGGCAGGCCGAGAATCATCGCTATTGATGATCCTGTGACTATCATACTTAGGGCTATGGGCTTATGGCTCTCCGGAACGATCCTGACAGCGATGATCGACACGATTGACCAGAAGATCGAATGGGCGCAGGCCACACCGATTCTGGAAACCATCAGCATCCCGAAAGATGTTGACAGATAAGACATAACCTGGAACGAAGTGAACACCGCCACGACTCCAAGAAGCAGCTTACGCATCTCCATCTTCGATGTCATCAGCATAAGCGGCATCGAAAGGATCATCACGACCCAAGCATAGACGGAAATCAGCATTCCTGCCTTGGCCTCCGTCAATCCGAAATCCCTGCCGATGTCTGTCAGCAGCGCTATCGGAATGAATTCCGAAGTGTTGAATATGAACGTCGACAGCGTCAGCCCCACCAGGGCCATCCACGTTTTCAAGGACATCTCAGGTTCCTTGATCTGATCTGTCATCACCATATTAATATTCCTTCTAACTAACCGGACGCAAATTTAGAAAAGAATCTGGATTGTTGTACCTTACTGCGTGATATAAAACAATTTACATATTCGTTGAAATGTTTTGGGCACTTAGGAATCTGCCTTCGTTTGCGGTTATATTCGCAGACATATTCATAAAACAAAGTTTGCTTGGATGGTAGAATATTCCTATCTTTATGCAGATTAAACTGTTCGCCTTATGACAAAGGATGTTGCATTGGTGCTTTCAAGCGGCGGGCCGAGAGGTTTCGCATATATTGGTGCTATAGAAGAGTTGGAGAGAAGGGGGTATAACATCACTTCGGTGGCAGGCTGCTCCATCGGTTCGCTCGTCGGGGGTGTCTATGCCGCCGGAGGTTTGGAAGAGTTCAAGAAATGGCTGTTCGGCCTTGACAACTCCAAACTTGTCTCGCTGCTTGATATCTCGATCAGCAAAAGCTATCTTGTCAAGGGAGACAAGGTCATTTCGGCCATCAAAGAGGTTGTCCCGGATGTGAACATAGAGGACCTTCGCATTCCTTATAGGGCCGTGGCGACCGATCTATATACCGGTGAGGAAGTCGTGTTCAAGGAGGGGAAACTTTTTGACGCGATAAGGGCCTCTATCTCAATCCCATCGCTATTCCGCCCGGTGAAGTACGGGCGACATACATTGATTGATGGCGGAATCGTGAACACGATGCCTCTCAGCCAGGCCGTCCGGAACGGTCACGACATAGTTGTGGCGTTCGATGTCAACCAGATAGACTCAGAGAAGATAGCCGGCTATGTCACCGCTCTGGACGAAGTCCACGAGGCCGATTCGGAACTTGTGTCCGACACATTTGACACGCTCGGTGAGCTCGTTTCCAGAAAAGGCCTTCCTATTACCGACCGCGTGAGGATGCTGGGCGACGAGGCGCAGAAGGCCTACAAGGAGATGCGCGGCATCGGCCGCAAGACCAAGGAGCTTGAGACGAAGGCAGAAGCCGAAAACGTTCCGATGAGCGACAACTACTACTCGATTCTAAGCAGAACCTTCTCCCTGATGAACCGCACGATCTCGATGCTGTCCGTCCAACTCTACAAGCCCGATGTCCTTGTGAATATGAACTTCGACTCCTACGGTGCCATCCCCGACTACGCCAAAGGCGAGGAGATCGCCGCCAAAGGCCGTGAGCTGATGTCCGGCGCCCTTGATGAATATGAAAGCCGCGCGACCAGTCCAGCATCGCCGGCATAGCCCCTCGACTATTTTGTCCGGGGAAAAACCTTTCTGGTGGACAAACTGGTCTATAACAAAGGGTTATCCGGCGAGAAGCCCTTTTGGGTGGACAAACCAGTTAATAACAAAGGTTTATCCGGGGGAAAGCCCTTTCCCCAGACAAAACAAATGGAATATTACAATGTTAGAGACAATACTAATTGCTGTTGTAGGCACGACAATCGGGATAGTGGTCCATTCGCTCAATGCAAATGTAGCTCACAGGCAACCTTTCCTGACGGATAAGGCGGATTTCTATTTCGATGAGATGTATTCCCGATATGCGGCTCATAAGAATCCCAAAGACTTCACAGCCGAGGATGAGAGTATTATATGGGAATATGCGTCAAATCACATAGCGATGTTCCTTACTTGGGTGATTGACAATGGATTCTACGGGAATATTCACTATGAAGCCTCTGATGATATCCAACTGGTAAAGGCACGGAAAATGACTGGAACGGAGTTCCATGCCAAACATTGTGACTATCGGCTGAGCGATGAGGATTTCAGCCCGGAAATCCTGCCGTTTGTGGAATGCTATTACTTTCAAAAATATATTCAGCAATATGACAAGCTGTTCAGTAAGAAAGCGATGGCTCTCCTACACCCTTCTCCGTTTTCTTGGGAGGACTACGATTTGATCGCCAAGCGTATAACAAGAGCTTACAAACTCTGGAAATTCTGCGGATCGGGCAAATGAACGAATCGCGGAAATCCTAAATCACTGAATTTTAGCCAATTGCAATATCCTGCCAGTCAAATCCAGAGGGCAGCATTTACGAATATATTCAATATCAAATAGTTGCATACCACAGCAGAATCATCGGCCAAGGCAGGCGATCTCTCATAGAAGACAGCCGTGACTCGTCCGAATCCGCAAAAAGTGTTGTTTCATCCGAAATTCTTGTAACAGGTATCTTTTACGTTGTCCATAACTTTGCAAAGTCAAAAAAGGACAGATATGAAAAAGAGAATCATTACAGGATTGGTTGCGCTGACATCAATGGTCAGCTCAGCCGCTGCGCAGGACATCTACAGGACTGCGGCAAACGTACCGATGGTGCAACTCAACAATGGAATACTGATGCCTCAATTCGGCCTGGGGACATTCTTCCAGCCGTCAGACTCGGTGTGCGAGCAGTCTTGCCTCACGGCGTTGAAAGCCGGCTACCGTCACATCGACACCGCACACGCCTACAATGACGAGGCCGGGATCGGGCGCGCAGTGAAGGGAAGCGGAATCCCTCGCGAGGAAATATGGATCACCAGCAAACTCTGGCCGACAGAATACGGGGAAGGAAAGACATTGAAGGCGATAGACGAGATGCTGGGACGGCTTCAATTGGACTACATTGACCTTCTGTATGTGCATCAGCCTGTGGGCGACTTTGTAGGCGCATGGAAAGACATGGAGAAGGCCGTGGCGATGGGCAAGGTCAGGGTATTGGGAATCAGTAATTTTGACGCAAGCGATGAGGTCTTCGACAAGATAATGCGTGAGTCTGTCGTAAAGCCGGCGCTCCTTCAGATGGAATGTCATCCATACGCGCAGAGACTGGCGATGAGGGAAAAGGCGAAGCGATACGGAATATATGTCACCAGCTGGTTCCCTCTGGGCGGGGCTATGAGCAAAGGCGCTCTGCTCAAGGAGGAACGCTTCTTCAATATGTCGCTTGAAGAGAAGGAGCGCGCCTATCTCGGAAACATGCAGATCCCTGCAGAAAGGAAGTGATTATGTACGAAAAGACATTAGGTCTGAGCGGTCTGCGAGTCTCAGCGGTGGGACTGGGCTGTATGGGTATGAGCCACGCATACGGTGCGCCAGCTGATGAACTGGAGATGACGGAGCTTCTTGCCGATGCCGTGGAGATGGGCTATACTCTCTTCGATACCGCCGAGGTATATTGCACGCCGGATAGTCTATACCATAATGAGGAACTGTTGGGAAAGGCATTGCGCCCGTTACCGCAACGAAAACGTCTCTCTTGCAGACCTCCGTGCGGCCAACAGTCAGCACCGGTAGATAAATATCATTACGGCTCATTTCTGGCAGGCAAACCTTTACCCTGAACGATTCCGCAGCATTTCACAATATTCAGTAGGAGTTAGAAGCTGTTTTGAATTGTTTGTTTGAAGGTTTGAGAGTGAAAAACTTCAGTTTCGACCGCTTCTTCCAAGGAAGATAGCGGTGCTATCTGACTGAAGAAGCGGGAAGAAAATGAAGATTTTTCACCTCAAAGAACATTTCAAACAATTCAAAACAGCTTCTTATTCCCGTCTGCTTCTTGAACAGCAGTCTTCTAGTCAACAACTTCTTCAAGTAGCGATCGCGGGCATAAAGATCATCCGAGAACGACATCGAGGACCATCATCAAGACAAAGCCGATGGCGAAACCGATGGTGCTGATGTTGGAGTGCTGGCCTACTGAGGCTTCGGGAATCAACTCTTCGACAACGACATAGAGCATCGCGCCGGCGGCGAAGGCGAGGAAATACGGCAGGATCGGGGTCATCAATGAGGCCAGAAGGATCACCAGAACCGCGCCGATTGGCTCGACAATTCCGCTCAAACCTCCGATCAGGAAGGATTTGCGGCGGGAGTTGCCGGCGGCGCGCATCGGCATCGAGATGATAGCGCCTTCAGGAATATTCTGGATCGCTATTCCTATCGCGGTTGCCATAGCGGCGGCGGGGGCGATTCCGATCCCGTCCTGCAATGAGCCGGCGATCACCACACCGACAGCCATTCCCTCAGGAATATTATGGATAGTCACCGCAAGAGCCAGCATAGCGGTCTTGGAAATTCTCGCCTTGAGGCCTTCCGGACTCTCATCGCCGATGTGAAGGTGAGGAGTCAGGTAATCGACAGCCAACAGGAAACCCATTCCGGCAATGAAACCGATAGCGGCCGGCATAACAGTACAGATGCCTTTCCCTGCCGACATTTCCATACTCGGAATCAGCAAGGACCACACGGAAGCAGCCACCATTACTCCGGAAGCGAAACCAAGCAGTGCCTTCTGCAGCAGGGCGGGCATCTCTTTCTTCATAAAGAAAACGAAAGCGGAACCGATCAGAGTGCCGGCGAAAGGAATCAGCAAGGTCGCTATTATCGAAGTGTTCATATTCATTAATCCAATTTTACACGAATGTAGTGATTTTATTGTAATTTTGTCATATGGTTGAGACGGACAACACGACAGAAGTTCTGGAAGTCGCTTCGATCGCAGGGCACATCCTGCTGGAGAACGGAGCCGAGATTTCGCGCGTGGAGGACACGATGGAACGGATCGCATCGCATTACGGGGTGGATTCCGGACATTTTTTCGTGCTCAGCAACGGCATATTCACAACCGGCTCGCTCGGGAAGTACGCCAATGTCGAGTTCATTCCAATCCGTGGAATTCAGCTCTCGAAAGTAGTCGATGTCAACAAGTTAAGTTACGAGATAGCGGCTGGGAAACACACTCTGTCAGAGGCTCGGCAACGACTGGAAGCCATAAAGGACGCTCCTGCTAAACCGGCCTGGGAACAAATCGCCGGGTCAGCCTTTGGGGCAGCCGGTTTCTGCGCCGTGTTCGGCGGAGGGTTTATGGACTGCGCCGCCGATTTTGTGATCGGAGCGCTGCTCTACGTATTCTGCCTCTTCGTAAGCGGTTCACTCTCAAAGATTGTAGGCGGAATCTGCAACGCCCTCGTGGCCACAATCCTCTGTCTCACATCCTACAGATTAGGCTTCGGCGACAGCCTCAGCAACATCATAATCGGAGCCGTGATGCCGCTCATCCCGGGAGTTCCGTTCGTGAACGGAGTCCGGGATCTGGCCAATTCCGACTACATCGCCGGGCTGACAAGGCTCACGGACGCGATGCTCGGATTCATCTGCATAGCTCTCGGCGTGAGTATCAGCTTCATAGCGGACGGATGGGTGTTCGGAGGAATGATCAAACTCAGCGGAATGACCGTCAATCCCGAGACCGCCGGAATCCTGTGGCAATGCCTTGCCGCCTTCATCGGCACATTCGCTTTCGCGATCCTGTTCGGAGCACCACGCAGACAGTATTTCACGGCGGGAGTGATCGGAGCCATCGGCTGGGTCATCTACCTGATGCTCACAAGGTTCTGCCACAGCGGACCGACAGTCGCCATCATCCTTGCCACTGCGATAGTCTGCATCCTTTCCCGCTTCACCGCCGTCAAGGACAAATGCCCGAGCACGGTCTATCTGCTATGCGGAATATTCCCGCTCGTCCCTGGAGCCGGAATATACTGGTTCACTTACTACCTCGTCTCAAGCCAGTTCTACCTCTCCGCGTCCGCCGGATTCACCGCCGTCAAAGGCGCGATCGCGATAGTGCTTGGAATAATCTTCGCGATGGAACTGCCGCAACGACTTTTCTCCGGAAAAAGGAAAGGCTAATCCTCAAACTCGATATCGTGAGACGGCAAGGCCTTTTTCTTGCGGAAGACGACCCTCTCGCTCATAAAGAAGTTAAGTCCACCTGACACGCACAGTGCCAGCAGGTTACACCACACGACATTCCACCGGAACATCCTCTGGATCAGAAGCAGGAAGGCCATCTTGACCAAGAACGCCCCGATGCAGGATAGATTGTAGCCGCCCAGGTGACGGAAAAACGACCTTGCGGTACGGCGCGACACCCTGTCCTTCCAGATAAGGAAATAGGCCACGACGAAATTGGTCACGGCGGCGCACTCGAAAGAGATGGCCGGCGAGACGATGTACTGGCCGAAATATGTGCTGAAAACCCATTTGGAGAAGACCCAAAGCACAACCGTGTCCACAATCGTCCCCAAAAGGCTCGACGCGGAAAACTCTGCGAATCTCTTGACTAATTTAAGCCACGGTCTGGTCATCACTCTCAGTTTCGGACGGCAAACTTACGGAAAAAACGTGAATATTTGGATAAAAAGCCAATCTATTCAGTAAATTTGTCGTTCAGCAAGCGGTGATCGCCGCGAATGAGACATTTAAAAACGAACGAGCAATGTCAGAAGAAATGAACATAGTGCGTGACCTCGCCGTGATCCTTATCTCGGCGGGAGTGTTCACGATAATATCCAAGGCACTCAAACAACCGCTAATCATCGGCTACATCCTCGCCGGTTTCTTGATCGGCCCGAACATCAGCTTCTTTCCGGGAATATCCAGCGAGGCGACCGTCCACCAATGGTCGGAGATCGGCATAATATTCCTGATGTTCGGCCTCGGCTTGGAGTTCAGTTTCAAGAAGTTGCTGAAGGTCGGCGGAAGCGCCATCGTCACTGCGGCCGTGAAGTTCATCGGAGTGTTCCTGATCGGATTTGTCACGGCCCAGGCCCTGTCCTGGAGCTTTATGGAAAGCGTTTTCCTCGGCGGTTTGCTGTCGATGTCCTCCACGATGGTCGTGCTGAAATCCTACGATGACCTCGGCTTGAAGAACAAGCCGTACGCCGGAGTCGTGTTCGGAACCCTTGTGGTGGAAGACCTCATAGCGATCCTGTTGATGGTGCTGCTCTCGACAATGGCCGTCTCACAATCCTTCGCAGGCAAGGAGCTGATAATGAATATAGCGAAGCTCGTTTTCTTCCTGATTCTTTGGTTCCTCGTCGGAATCTACGTCATCCCTACCCTGCTGAAAAAGGCCAAGGAATATCTCAACGACGAGATTCTCCTGATTGTCAGTATCGGCCTCTGCTTCGGGATGGTCGCTCTGGCCACATCGGTCGGATTCTCATCCGCACTCGGTGCCTTTGTTATGGGGTCCATCCTTGCAGAAACTTCTGAAAGCGAACACATTGACCACATCGTAGAGCCTATCAAGAACCTTTTCGGAGCCATATTCTTTGTCTCTGTCGGAATGATGGTCGCCCCATCGGTGATCGCCGAGCACTGTGCGATGATCCTGCTGCTCTCCGTGATCGTAATAATCAGCCACATCATCTTCGCAGGAGCCGGCATCATCCTGACCGGCAACGGTTTGGACAACGCCGTCCACACAGGATTCAGCCTCGCACAACTGGGAGAGTTCGGATTCATCATCGCCGGAGTCGGCTGCACCCTCGGCGTGATGAGGGATTTCATCTATCCGGTGATCATAGCGGTCTCCGTCATAACAACGTTCACGACTCCGTTTATGATAAAGCTGGCGGATCCGTGCTATAATCTGTTAAACAAACGGTTACCGGCCAAATGGATCGACAGGCTCGCCCAGATGAACGACTCCGGCAAACAGACCGCCGCCGAGCACAACGAATGGAAAACTCTGCTGAACGCCTATTTCACACGCATCGTCCTCTATGGCGTGATCCTGATAGCGATCTACATAGGATCAAAGCTTTATCTCAGACCTGCTGTAGAGAAATTTTCCCCGGAGCTAAGCGTGACCATACATAAGGTTATCGAGGTCGGAATAACCCTTGCGGCGATGCTCCCGTTCCTTTTCGGTCTCGGAGTCCATTCCGGCTCCATCAGCAAGTCCGCGCCTAAACTCCTGAAAGAGAAGCCGAGTAACATCTGGCCGTTGATGGGGCTGATCTTCGCGCGCTCATTCCTTGCCGTGGGAATCGTACTGGCTGTGTTGTCGTCATATTTCCACCTCGCAGGCTGGACGGTTCTGGCAATCTTCTTCGCCGGCATAATATTCATTCTCTTCGCCCGCCGGTCCATCCATAAATATTCAGCGTTGGAGATGCGTTTCCTTTCAAACTTCAATGAAAAGGAGGAGAATGAAAGGCGCAGCAAGCCGGTCGCTTCTTCCGTTAGCCAGAAACTCGCCGACTATGACGTTCACACAGAGACGCTTACCATCTCCCAGAATTCCACCTACGCCGGAAAGGCTCTCAAGGATATTCCTTTCAGGGCAGAAACGGGGGCGAACATCATCAAAATCACCAGAGGGTCAATGAATATGATCGTTCCCTCCGGTGATGTGTCGCTGTTCCCGGGCGACCAGATGCTCGCCGTCGGCACATCCGCCCAACTCGAATCCTTGAGGAATATGATGGCGTGCGCCGTCGCTCCGGAAATTCAGGACTCTGGAAATAGTTTCAAGATCGTGCCTGAGGCACTTACCGAGGAATCGTTCCTGACCGGAAAGACCCTACGCGGCACGAACCTCCGGAAATATCACTGTATGGTCATCAGCGTGCTCAGGGGTTCAGTATTCATCACCAACCCGGAACCCGATTTCAGGTTCCAGGCCGGTGACACTGTCTGGATCGCCGGCAATCTGGCCGAGCTGGAGACCGTCTAGAACTTCACGAATTCAGGATTGAGATACGGTTTCAAGTCAATCCAGAAGACCGTAACCTCAATGATGCCTTCAGCGTAGCTCGCGATCTCGTAAGGCTGGTAGTACCAAGTCACTCCCGCGCCTGACACACCGCAATGTCCATTAGGAACCAGGCCTTCACTGAACATCACACTTTCATTAATGTCTTCAACTCCCCTGTCCAACGCAAGCTTGGACTTGATCAATTCCGTTACCGGAGCGACATAGCCAGGCTTGAACAATTCGTTTTCCGTCACGATCCCGCCAGTCTTCAGGTTGATGATGTTCGGAATCAGATAATGCATTCCGTGGGCTCCGCCAAGGTAGTCCTCGCTGTACACCTGGTAGGTCTGGAGATCCATGAACCCTTCCGCGAACTTTCCCTGAACGGTGTAGTACCAGTTGCAGGTCATCGCCGCGCTATAGTTATAGTCATAGTCTAATCCATTCTCCTTGGCGTAGGCGACAGCGTCGTCGTAGACACTTCCCGCCTCCCTCTGGTAGTTGGCCATCAACGTGTCCGACACGGCATCGGAAGCCTCCTCCACCGAAAAACCGTCATATTTCTCTCCGAAACAAGCCTTTACGATAGAGTTGTTGATCTTCTTCTTCAAAGCGTTACCGCCCTCGAAGCTCTTGTAGTACTCGACAGAATGAACTATCTGCACCGAAGCGGAGTCACTCTGCGCGAGCGTCTGCTCGTAAGTGTCGGCAAAAGTGGCGACCTCAGTCTCATTGTCAGAACAGGAAGCCAAGGTCAAGGTCAGGGCCATCGCGGCGACGGCGAATGGTAAAATTCTCTTATTCATCTCAAATAGTATTTGGTTTTAAGTAATCATTAAAAAATAACTTGAACAATTTGTATATCTTTATGGTCTATATTTCTTTTCTCATCAGTCGTGTACCTCCAGTACACTCCTTCTTCCAAAAGAAATCTATCCTCATAAATCTGACACAAAATTTAGTTCAACTTATTTTTCAACGCTTACTAAGACAAAGATAGATATTATTCTGTAATTTACTAAATTTGCAAAGTATTATGGAACGAACTATCAACAGACTGAAAATGAACGGCTGGCTGGCGTTGAGTCCGCTGGCTGTGTTTTTGGTGACTTATCTGGCGTCGTCGCTGGTGGCTCACGACTTTTATAAGGTGCCGATCGCGTCGGCGTTTCTGATCGCGTCGGTCTATGCGATGCTGATCACGAAAGGGGCTGTGGCGGAAAGGATAAACATATTCTCAAGCGGTGCTGGCAACAAGAATGTTCTGCTGATGATCTGGATATTCGTGATGGCGGGGGCGTTCGCGACCACGGCAAAGGCAATCGGGAGCGTGGAAGCGACTGTCAATCTGACGCTTACTGTTCTTCCGGGGAAATGGTTGCTGGCGGGACTGTTTCTGGCATCCTGCTTCATCTCGATGTCAATCGGCACGAGTGTGGGAACGGTGGTGGCACTGGTTCCAATCGCCTCAGGACTGGCTGAACAATCCGGACTGTCTTTGGCGATGCTGACCGGCCTGATTGTGGGCGGAGCGTTTTTCGGTGACAATCTGTCTTTCATCTCAGACACGACAATCGCCTCGACCACGTCACAAGGCTGCTCGATGTCCGACAAGTTCAAGGCGAACATCTGGATCTGCGGACCGGCGGCTCTGATAGTCACAGTCATCTACATCATCATCGGACTCAACCACGGAGCGACTCCAGAGATCGGAGAGATTGAATATGTCAAGCTCATTCCCTACCTGTCTGTCATTGTGTTGGCTCTGTGCGGACTGAATGTCCTGCTTGTACTCGGAATCGGCCTGCTGCTCAGCGCGGCGATCGGATTCGTGAACGGAATGACCTGGCTCGGATTTCTCGGCAGTGTCGGGGACGGAATCGCCGGGATGGGCGAACTGATCATCGTGACAATGCTCTCGGGCGGAATGCTGGAACTGATCCGGCACAATGGCGGTATCGATTTCATCATCAAAGGTTTGACTAAAGGCATCAAAGGCAAGCGAGGAGCTGAGTTCAGCATAGCCGGGCTTGTCGGGCTGTCGAATTTCTGCACGGCCAACAACACGATAGCGATTCTGACGACAGGTGACATCGCCCGCGACATCACCAAAAAATTTGGGCTTGATCCGAGGAAATCAGCAAGCCTTCTGGACACGTTCTCCTGCGTCGTACAGGGCATAATCCCTTACGGAGCGCAACTACTGATGGCTTCCGGATTCGCCGGGATTTCCGCCGCGGCGATCATACCTTGCCTCTACTACCCGTTCGTGCTGTGCGTAGTGGCTTGTTTCTCAATCATATTCAGACTTCCTAAACGTTACTCATAATGGACAGGACCGCAAAGGTAACATTCGTGACACTGGTCGGATCAGTTGTCAACATCATTCTGACGGTTTTCAAGATCTTCGCCGGTGTTCTTGGACGCTCAACCGCGATGATAGCGGACGGAATCCATTCACTGTCAGACCTTCTGAGCGACATCGTCGTGATTGTGTTCGTGAAGATTTCAGCCAAGGGCCGGGACAAGGACCACGACTACGGGCACGGGAAGTTCGAGACTTTCGCCACACTGATAATCAGTCTGATGCTGATCGTCGTGGCTGTCAACCTGATGTCCGGCGGCATAAACAAGATCCGCCAGATTCTGGATGGAGGAGAAGTAAGTTCTCCCGGAATGATCGCTCTTTGGGCAGCCGTAGCGTCAATAGTCCTGAAAGAAATCCTTTACCGTTACACGATCATCCAAGGAAAGGCTCTGAACAGCCCGATGATGATAGCCAACGCTTGGCATCACCGTTCAGATGCTTTCTCGTCCGTTGGCTCACTGCTCGGAATCGCGGGAGCCATATTCCTTGGTGACAAATTCGTCATTCTTGACCCGATCACAGGTTGCGTCATCAGCATATTCATACTTGTGATGGCGGTGAAGATGTCTGTGCCGGCTATCAAGGAACTTCTGGATGTGTCACTTCCGGACGATGTGGAGGAAAAGATCGAGGCCACGGCCAAATCCGTCAAAGGAGTGGTCGATCTTCACGAGCTGAAAACACGACGCGAAGGGCCGGGAATAATAATGGAAGGCCACCTTGTGCTGGATTCTGAGATATCACTGAAAGAGGCGCACGACATCTCCAAGAAAGTCGAGGCGGCCTTACGCAAGGAGTTCGGCACTGAGACCCAGATCTCCCTTCACCTTGAGCCGGAGGACGACGCAGAGTAAGGGGAATCCGAAATATTCCTAAACTTTCAGGGCGCGCATGGCGTTCAGGACGGCGAGGACGGTAACGCCGACATCGGCGAAGACGGCCATCCACATTGTGGCGATGCCAAGGACGGCAAGGACGAGGACGAGAAGTTTTATGAATATGGCGAAGAAGGTGTTCTCCCTTGCCAGACGGAGGGTCTTACGGGCGATCTTCACGCCAAGGGCTATCTTTGACGGCTTGTCATCCATCAAGACCACATCGGCGGCCTCTATCGCGGCATCGGATCCGAGTCCGCCCATCGCTATTCCGAGATCGGCTCTTGCGAGCACAGGAGCGTCGTTGATGCCGTCACCCACAAAGGCGAGCGTCTTTCCGGACGGCTTATTATCAAGAAGTTTCTCTAACTCAGAGACTTTGTCTGCCGGCAAGAGTTCGGCGTGGAACTCGTCAAGCCCGATGGTCGAGGCGACATATTCACCGACCTCACGCTTGTCTCCGGTGAGCATCACAGTCTTTGTGACGCCTTCGGCCTTGAGAGCCTTGATCGCATCGGCGGAATCAGCCTTGATTCTGTCAGAGACCACAATGTGTCCGACGTATGTTCCATCGACGCTGACGTGTACGATCGTGCCGTTCTTCTCACAAGGTTTCCACTTCGCTCCGACCGCGTCCATCATCTTGGTGTTGCCCACGCAGACGGTCTTTCCGTTCACCACAGCGCGTACTCCGTGACCGGCGATCTCCTCGACATTTTCGACCGAGCATCCATCGGCCTCGTCAGGATAAGCGTTCTTAAGTGAGATTGCTATCGGGTGTGACGAATATCTCTCCACGTGTGCCGCAAGATGCAGAAGTTCCTTCTCATCAATCGTTTCCGGATGCACGGCGGTCACATCGAACACGCCTTCGGTAAGTGTGCCGGTCTTGTCAAAGACAACCGTTCCGACTTTGGCCAAAGCCTCAAGATAGTTGGAACCTTTGATCAGGATTCCTTTGGATGACGCTCCGCCGATGCCACCGAAGAATGAGAGCGGAACGGAAATCACAAGGGCGCACGGACAGGAGACGATCAGGAATGTCAGAGCCCTGTAGAGCCAGGTGGCGAAAGTGCCGCCGAAATCTCCGGAGAGGACTGGCGGGATGAAAGCCAGCACCAATGCGGCGATCACGACAACCGGGGTGTAGATCTTTGCGAACCTTGAGATGAAGCTTTCGCTCTTGGACTTGTTCTCGGAAGCGTTCTCGACAAGGTCAAGGATCTTGGATGCGGTTGACTCACCGAAAGCCTTCGTGACTTTCGCGCGGATGACTCCGGTAAGGTTCACGCAACCAGAGATAATGTCATCGTCTTTAGATATGCTCCGTGGAACGCTTTCTCCGGTCAGGGCCACGGTGTTAAGGCTTGAGGTTCCTTCGAGGACTACTCCGTCCATCGGGACTTTCTCGCCCGGTTTTACTACGATTGTCTCTCCGACTTTGACTTCTTCTGGATTGACTGTCAAGACTTTCCCGTCACGTTCAACATTGGCCGTGTCCGGTCTTATGTCCATCAATGCCGAGATTGACTTGCGGCTCCGGCCTTCGGCTATGTCCTCGAAAAGTTCTCCGACCTGGAAGAACAGCATCACGAAGACCGCCTCCGGAAACTGTGTCTCAGCTCCTGGAAGGAATCCGATGCAGAGCGCGCCGATGGTGGCGATGCTCATCAAGAAGTCCTCATCGAAAAAGTCGCCTTTGAGGATATTCTCTCCGGCTTCAAGCAAGGTGTCGTAACCGGCGATGAGATAAGGGATTAAATAAACAAGGAGAAGCTGCCAGACGCTGAGGTCGCACTTCTTCTCGACCAAGACTGCCACGCCAAGCAGGGCGGCTGAAAGAATGATTCTCGCGAATCTGATTTTGTTTTCCTTCTCCATATTCTTTCTTTGACTTTGATTTCAACGGTGCAAAGGTCGATAATCATTTCTGCAACTTGGTTGCAAATTTTGGTTTGGTCAAACCAAAATTTGCAACATATACCCCCCTGCACCCCCTTTGGAGGATTTCGGCCTATGGCCGGTCGGCAGAAGCCGACTTGTCGCTTCGCTCCTGTCATTCTATCGAACGGAATACAATACTTCAAAAAATTAAGTAAATTTGCGATGCGTAATATAAAAACAGATAGGTGATATGCCGAACATAGACCTGACAGAATTGCTTGAGAGGCACGGGGTGAAAACCACGGCCAACAGGCTGATTGTGGCGAAGGCGCTCCTTACCGAGGGCCGTCCGCTGAGCCTTATGGAGCTGGAGGACAAGATCGGCACGATCGACAAGTCTGGAATATTCAGAAGCCTCACGCTGTTCAAGGAGCACCACCTCGTGCACGCGATCGAGGACGGCGGCGACGGCACCCGCTACGAGCTCTGCCTGAGCCACGACTCAGCGCGCGACGAGGACGCGCACGTGCATTTTTTCTGCGAGAAGTGCCACCGCACCTTCTGCCTTGAGGACATCCACATCCCCCCTGTGACGCTCCCGGCGGGATATTCAGAAACCACGGCGAACTACCTTATTAAAGGAATATGCCCGCAATGCTCGGAGGACGGCTATGGCGAACAGTAATCGGAATGGAATGGCGGGCGGCAATCTGAAAGGGCATCTGGCACTGCTGGCGGCCTACACGATCTTCGGCGTCAACATCGTACTGACAAAGGACATCTCCAATTCGGCGGTTGTCTCCCCTATCGCATTGTTCACGCTGAGAGCCATCGGAGCGTCAGCTTTGTTCTGGCTGATCTCATTGTTCACGCCTAAAGAGAAAGTCCCGATCAAAGATCTGATACAGATTGCGTTGGCATCCATATTCGGTCTGTTCATCACCCAATACACGTTCCTCAAAGGCATCACGATGGCCACGACCATAGACGCGTCCATCATCGGAACACTCGGCCCGATCTTCACCATGTTCTTCGCGTTCATATTCGTAAAAGAGCCTATCACCGCGAAGAAGGCCGCCGGAGTAGGAATCAGCTTCATCGGAATCATATTCCTGATATTCAATTCCGTACATAATCACAATGGGGTCGAGGCCACGCAGCCTTTAGGGTTCATTCTGCTGTTCCTGAACAGCATCAGCTTCTCGCTGTACCTCGGAGCGTTCAGGCCGCTGATTCAAAGATATTCAGTGGTCACTTTTATGAAGTGGATGTTCCTGTTCTCGCTTCTGATGTCGCTGCCGCTGTCTTTTGAGGATCTGCTCCACACCGACTACGCCGCCATCAAGTTGCCGCAAGCCCTTGAGATAGGCTATCTTATCTTCTTTGCCACCTTTGTCGCATACTTTCTGATTCCGGTCGGCCAGAAAAGCGTCCGCCCGACCATCGTGGCGATGTACACCTACCTTCAGCCGATTCTGGCCTGCCTGCTCAGCGTCATCGGCGGGATGGACACGATGACCTGGCAGAAAATAGTAGCCATCATTATGGTTTTCAGCGGAGTGGCAGTCGTCAACCGGAGCCGCGCCGCTTCACACAATCAAAGTCTCAAACATTTAAATCCATGAATATGAAAAAGATCATCCTTGCTTTGGCAGCCGCCGCGCTGGCCACTTCCGCACTCGCCCAGGAAGTCATCAAGCTTCCGCAGCCTGACAAGAATGTGTCGATGACTCTCTATCAGGCTCTTCAGCAAAGAGCCTCTGTCCGTGAATATTCAGACGCACAGATCAGTGACGCGTCTCTGTCCCGGTTGCTATGGGCCGCATGCGGAGTGAACCGTGAGGACGGAAGGCTGACCGTACCATCAGCCATGAACACACAGGAGGAAAGTGTCTATGTATGCCGGGCTGACGGCGCATGGCTCTTCAACGCCCAGGAAAACATCTTGACGAAGGTTTCCGGAAAGGACATCCGCTCGGATCTGGCTGGTCGTCAGGCATCTGTGGCAAAAGCTCCTTTGTTTCTCGTGATTGTCTGCGACTTGAACAAGTACAAGTTCCGCGATGAGAAAACCGCAATTTTCGGAGCCATCGACGCCGGCTATGTATCCCAGAACATCTGCCTTGCCTGCGAGGCTCTCGGACTGGCCACAGTCCCGCGTGGAAGCATGAACCACGATGCTGTCAAAACCGCCCTTGGCCTCAAGGAAGGACAGGAACTTTTGCTGAACCATCCTGTTGGATACGAGAAAAAGTAACCCATCTTACTATTTTGTAGAAATGTTTTAAATATTTATTAATAGATAAATAAGTCCCGTCACCCACAAATGGCGGGACTATTTTGTATATTCGATAATAGAATATTTTATGATTTTTTACTACCTTAGCGGATTGTAAAGTAAAAAAACAATGGCTATTACAACCAAGGAAGTGATCAGCAGACAGGATCTGAGGCGTTTCGTCCGGTTCCCGAACGAGTTGTATGCGGACAACGAATACTACGTTCCTCAGATTGAGTCGATGGAAATGGACACCCTCACTCCGGGCAAAAACCGGGCCTTTGAGGTCTGCGAAGGGAAATATTGGCTGGCATACGATGAAAACGGCAAGATTGTCGGCAGAGTCGCCGGCATCATAAACTATAAGTACAACAAAAAGGTTGACAAGAAGATCTGCCGTTTCTGCTGGATAGACTTCATCGAATCACAGGAGGTGGTACACGCCCTGATGGAAAGGGTGAAGGAATATGGCAAGGAAAAAGGAATGGAGATCATTGAAGGCCCTGTCGGTTTCCTTGAGTTTGACATCTCCGGAGTTCTTGTCGATGGTTTCGACCAACTTCCCACCGCCTACGGAAAGTACAACGCTCCCTACTACGAGCCGATGCTCCTGAAAGAAGGATTCTCGAAAGAGACTGATTTCGTGGAATATAAGATCACTGTTCCGGACAATCTTGACCGTTATTTCCACTTCGCCGAAATGATCGGTGAGCGCTACAATCTCAAGGAAGGCGACTACAAGAACAAGAATGAGCTGCTCCACAAATATGCCGACGGAATATTCCGTGTGATGAACGAATGTTACTCTGTCTTGCACGGATTCTCGGAGCTCTCCCCTGCCCAGTGCGAGGATCTCAAGGACCAGTTCTTCCCGAACCTCAATCTGGACTACGTCTCTGTCATCGTTGACGAGACCGACAAGGTGGTCGGATTCGGAATCACCCTTCCATCACTGTCAAAGGCTCTGCAGAAAGCCAAAGGGCATATGTTCCCGTTCGGTTTCATCCATATTCTCAGGGCGTTGCGTCACAACGACACGATCGATGCCTTGCTGATAGCCATCTCCAATGAATATAAGGACAAGGGTGTCAATGCGATGATCATCTCCAAGATCGGCCGCGGGATGCACAAGAACGGCATCAAGTACGTCGAAAGCACCCGTGAGCTTGAGGAGAACCATAATGTCCAGAATCTCTGGGGCAAATTCGAGCATCACCTCCACAAGAGAGCCAGGATTTACGTCAAAAACATCTAACACATAATTAATATGGCAGACAAGAAAGCGGAAAGAATACAGACCTCCATCCTGAACGGGGTCGAGAAGAAGGCCCTTGTCTGGCTGGCCGAGAGGCAGCCGAAATGGGTCGTATCGGACACACTGACATTCATCGGCACGCTTGGCGCGATCATGATCGGCGCCGGGTACATCCTCTGCAGCGTGAACGTCAACTTCCTTTGGCTCAGCTGCTTCGGCTTCGTAGTCAACTGGTACGGCGACTCCCTTGACGGCACTCTTGCCAGAGTCCGCAAGACCCAGAGACCGATCTACGGCTACTATCTCGACCACACCGTGGACTGCATCAACGAGGCGTTCATGTTCATCGGCCTCGGACTGTCATCACTCATGCGGCTGGATCTGGCGCTGATGATATTCGTGGTCTATCTTTGCCTAACTGTCAACGTCAGCGTGAACGCCCACCTCAAGAGCGAGTTCAGGCTCACCTACGCCAAACTTGGACCTACTGAGTTCAGAGTGATCGCCATTATCTTGACATCTCTCTTTATATTCATAGAGCCGCTCAGGGAGTTCAGCACAGTGGTCAGCATATTCGGCAAGGACATCGACCTCATGGCGCTTGACGTGGCAGGTCTTGTGATCCTGGCCTTGCTTGTGATCATTTATCTGGTGACAATCATCAGTGACGCAAAGGGTTACGCCAAGATGGATCCGATGCCTAAGAGGGAAGACAAATAATGCCTCTTCTTCCAGTAGAACAGATTGAGCAACTTGCGCCGGTTTTCAAGGGAAAATTCGGCAACACTGTCGCAGGTTTCCTAAGAAAAGTCCTGTCCATCAAGACACTGTCCGACATTTACGACACGATTGATGAATATCAAGGGGTGGATTTCGCGGGCGCACTCCTGGACAAGCTTGGGGTCAACTACCAGCTGGGAGGCTCACAAAGGCTTGCGAATTTGCCCGACGGGCCGTTCATCACGGTCAGCAACCATCCCTACGGAGGTATGGACGGTGTCATTCTCATTGACCTTATCGGACACATCAGGCCTGGTTTCAAGGTGATGGTGACCGAGTTCCTCGCCCTTGTCGAAGCGCTGCGCCCAAGTCTCATCGTTGTCAATCCGAAGAACAACTTGAACAAGGGAATAACAGCCAAGAACATCCAGGGAGTCCGTGAGGTTCTGGAAAGGCTCCACGATGGTGAACCGGTGGGATTCTTCCCGTCCGGTGCCGTGTCCGACCTCAGCCTTAAAGAGATGAAAATCAAGGACAGAGAGTGGCAGGAAGCGGTTCTGAGGCTTATCCGGAAAGCCAAGGTTCCGATTGTCCCTATCCGGTTTTTCGACCACAATTCACTCTGGTTCTACAACCTTGGTCTGATAGACTGGAGGGTGCGCCTGATGCAGCTTCCGCACGAGCTTGTCAACAAGAGGTACAGAAGGATCAGAGTCGGCGTCGGAGAGACTCTGACCGTGGAGGAGCAGTCGAAATATTCAGACATCAAGGATTACGGAGCATTCCTCAGAAGCAAGGTCTATGACATGCCGCTTCCGGATGATTTCATCAAGTATAAGGAATTCATTGCCTCCACACGGTAACCATCCTCCACTTGGAATCGCACACAGGACATCCGTTGTCACAATCAATAATTGTTTTGCGCAATATTCTCGAATGAAATTCATTGTATAAATGAAGTTTTTTGTATCTTTGCAGTCCGATCGGGGTATTAGCTCAGCTGGTAGAGCGCAAGGTTCGCAATCTTGAGGTCAGGAGTTCGATCCTCCTATGCTCCACAAAAATCCGCCTCTCAGTCACCTGAGAGGCATTTTTATTCTGAGTCCCCCATCCAAGCGGCCTGCCGCGGCGATGTGCGGCAGTGATCTAACGCTGGCCGGCGGCATATTAAGGAGCATAATCAGCACCATAATCCTTATCGACAATGGTCACGGCTACGACACGCCGTGGAAGCGCCGTACATCGGTTTCTCGATTCGCCATCCGCCAAGCCCTATCTCGAACGGATGGCTTTCTCAAAAGGCCATAAACTGCTCTAGTGCATTGCCTTGGCTACACGGACGAAACACCGGAGGCCAAACCAATATGCGGGGGCATGATCAGGTCACTACTCTTTGACGCAGCGTACCGAATAGGCGTCGGCGCGTCCGGCGGAAGCGGTGGCTGAGACGGATGTGCCGGCGGCCTCGTTCATGAACGCGAGCACACAGAATCCGAAACCAGTGGTCGCTCCATAGGATTTGGCAGGAGAGTTTCCCCAATAGGATCCCCAAAGTCCGCTCTTGGAACCCATAAGCATGGCGTAGGAGCCGTCGTAGCGGGCTGCGGCAGGGAAAAACAGAGAGCCTTCCTTCATATTGAAAGACCATCCATAGTTGTAGTCTCTGGTGTCGATCACTCCGTCACCGTTCACGTCCACCACATCAAAAGAAGATGGATCTTGAGTATATCCACCAGTGGTCGTGAATGTCCTGAACACATCTGCGGGCGGAACACGATAGCCTACAGGGCAAGGGTCATAGAAAGACTTGGAGCCTTTGTTGACGTAATTGTTGTCAGAATTTCTCTCGCCCCCTTTAGGATTGCCCCACAATGCGTCATTGCTGTCGGAGGCCTTCAGCCAATCCCTGCTTGTGTTGTACTGGGCATAGTTCGAAAGACATTTAGTAGGATTGGCTATTGAATATTCAATGGTGTTGTTCTCAACCGAACTCCAAAGTGAATATGTGATCTTCACCTCCGCGCCATCAGGACCATACACGGGAACCGGTTGGGTCTTTTCATTCCCGGTAAGACTCGGAGCTGACGGGAACGGATCCTTGCGTCCCCATTGGTACAACAGACCGTAAGGCTTCACGTCAGGAGCAGAACCGAAAGTGGAGGTCATTGCGCCGAGGTTCATATTCATCACCTCGTAGCCGCTCTTGGCCGTAACAGTTTTCACATTCTCTTCCGGGAACCAGATGTGCCAACTCCAGATGACTCTCTTGTCAGCGGAATAGGCGGCGATCAATGCGTTACCGTTGACATCACCGGCTTTGAAAGAGATTGTCCCATCCTTTAGTTTCACATCCGTGATCATTCCCTTGCTGGTTTCCCAAACTAGAGCCGCGGAATCAGGTGACATCTTTTCAGGAGCATCAAGGCCTTCTGTAGCGGCTCCGTTCCCTTTGACGGTGGCATCAAAAGAACAAGCACCTGTCTGCAGGATAATATAGCAGTTGGATGTGCCATTCGCGCTGAGGTCTCTGACGACAATCTCCGGCGTCGGGTCAACCCCAGGCTCAGGATCGGGTGTCGGATCAGGATCAGTGTTGTTCTTGCCACAAGCCGTGGCAATCAGGAGCAAAGTGCCCCCTACAAATCTTCTCAGATTCTTTTTCATAACAGTTCATTTTTTTTATATACGGTGCTATTATACGCATTTTTTCATAAAAAACTTCATGTTTACATCAAAAATAGCACGTGACCCATCATGCCAACAAGTGTCAATTATTATTTCGGAATCTCATTTTGTGACCAATCATCTTTGTAATATCTTTATATTTCCATATTTTTGTAATCATTATCAATGACAATAGCACAAGACTATAATTTTAATCACTGCATAATGAAAAAGATCATTTATGGATTGGCGATCGCAGGCATCGCGGTGTCAATGACATCATGCGCACAGAAGCAGAACACCCTCACATCCGCTGAAAAGGCTGACGGCTGGGTACTCCTGTTCAATGGAGAGAACCTTGACGGCTGGCGCGACTACAATGGTGACTCTCTGACCAACGGCTGGAAAGTTGTGGACGGCTGCATCCAGGCTTCCGGCAACGGAGCCGATGAGTCCGGCTACATCGTCACGGACAAGAAGTACGAGAATTTTGAACTCTCGTGGGACTGGAAGCTCACACACGGAGGAAACAGCGGAATGCTCTACCACGTGGTCGAGAACCCGAAGTTCAAGGTTCCGTATGTCACCGGACCGGAGTACCAACTGATTGACAACGAGGGTTGGGAAGAGGTTAACGCTCCGGCGAAACTTGAGGAATGGCAGAAGCTTGGCGTTGACTACGCAATGCATCTTCCTGACTCAAGCAAGATGAAAGTCAATCCTCAAGGTGAATGGAACAACTCAAAGATTGTCTTTGACAACGGTCATGTGGAGCATTGGCTGAACGGAGAGAAGATTCTTGAGTTCGAGGCCTGGACAGACGACTGGTTCGAGAAGAAGGCCAGCGGCAAATGGGGCAACGCAACCGAATATGGTCTCGCCCACGAGGGTGTGATCTGCCTTCAGGATCACGGCGACCCGGCCTCTTTCAGAAACATCAAGATCAAGGAACTGCCACGCAAGGCCGACAAGGAGGTCGAACTCTTCAACGGAAAGGATCTTCACGGATGGGAGTTGTTCGGAAGCATGCGCACAGGTGTTGACGAGGAAGGCAATCTCGTGACCGAGAACGGAGAGGATCTCCGCTACGGCTATCTCGGAACCCGTGAATATTACAAGGATTTTGATCTGACAGTCGAGTTCAAGCAGTGCTCGAACGGCAATTCCGGTCTGTTCTTCCATTCATTTGTGGAGGGTGGCTACCAAAACAACATCGTGAACGGATGGCAGTGCGAGGTCGCTCCTAAGGGACAGGACACAGCCGGAATCTACGAGTCATACGGCCGTGGCTGGTTGGTTCAGATTCCGGACGAGAAAGAGGATATTCTTAAGGAAGGCGAATGGAACACTCTTCGTCTGCGTGTCGAAGGTGACAACGTCAAGACTTGGCTGAACGGCGAGCCTATGGTTGACATAAACGATGAGCTGATCGGTTCCAAGTCCGGCCGCATCATGCTCCAGATCCACGACGGCAACAACATCAAGGTTCTCTGGCGCAACTTCCACTTGACCACACTTTAATCTTAAAGGCTCCTCCCGTATCAATACGGCAATGAACAGACAGATTTCTTACACAATAGGGGTCGATTTCGGCTCAGACTCGGTGAGGGCATTGCTTGTCAATGCCCTCACTGGGGAATATATCCACTCAGCTGAGTCCCACTACTCAAGATGGGCCAAGGGACTTTATACGGACAAGACAAAGGCGATGTTCCGCCAAAGCCCTCTCGACTATCTCGAAGGCCTTGAAAAAGTGCTGACCGATGTCGTTTCGCATTGTCCGGTCCCTGAAGCTGTACGCTGCATTTCCGTGGACACCACAGGCAGCACCCCATGTCTTGTGGACAGACACTGCAAGCCTCTCTCTCTGTCAGAAAAGTATAAAGAGAATCCAGACGCGATGTTCGTCCTTTGGAAAGACCACACGGCGGAACACGAGGCCGCGGAGATCAATAATGCCGACAGGTTATCCGGCAAGGGATACAGCCGCCATTCGGGAGGACATTATTCAGCGGAATGTTTCTGGGCGAAAGTCCTCAGAGTGCTCCGTCATTCACCTGAGCTTCAGAATGAAGCATCTACAGCCATTGAACTGTGCGACTGGATTCCCGCGGTTCTGACAGGTGTGGATGACATCACAAAGATGAGAGTGGGATTGTGTGCCGCCGGAGCGAAGAGGATGTGGGCGGAAGAATGGGGCGGATATCCCCCTGAAGAATTCTTCAATGGTATTGACGGCAAGCTTGTGCCTATTCTTAGGAATATGCCAGACAAGGTATATGGCTGCGACAAGGAGGCCGGCAGGATAACAGCGGAGTGGGCGGACAAACTTGGACTTTCCCGTGATGTACTTATAGGTATAGGGAATATTGATTCTCACTCCGGTGCCGTAGGGGCAGGAATAACATTAGGGACAATGGCCATGAATCTCGGCACTTCAGCCTGCTTCATGGCTATCACGCCAAAGAATCCTCATGTCATCGAGGGGATATTCGGGCAAGTGGACGGATCAATCCTTCCGGAAATGACTGGGTATGAAGTCGGGATGTCCGCGTTCGGGGATATCTTCGCATGGCTGAAGCGAATCCTCGGATGGGCGTTGGAATGCAACCATACGAACCAGAAGGACAATATTCTTCAGAAACTTTCAGAAGACGCCGGAAAATTGAGAATCAGCGCATCCAGTCCCATCTCCACAGGTTATCTCAATGGAAGGCGTTCTCCTGCCCCTGACAGTTCGCTGACCTGCACCATCACCGGATTGACGTTAGGGACATCCCCCGCGGAAATCTATTACGCACTTGCCGAATCAGCGGCGTTCGGCGCGAAAGCCGCTATTGACCATCTGATCTACAACGGAGTATTCATCGAACGTCTTGTCGCGATTGGCGGCATCGCGTTCAAGTCCCCTTTCATCATGCAACTCATGGCCGACGCCAACATGAAAAAGATCGAAGTGCTTGACTGCAAGCAGTCCTGTGCTCTGGGAGCGGCGGTCAACGCCTCTGTTGTCGCAGGTTTGTACCCGGATGTTCCGACTGCCCAAAAAGCATTGTGCCCACCATCGGCGCACACCTATTCCCCATCTCCTGAAAGACATGATCTTTTGGAGAGCCGCTACAAAAAATACTTGGAACTAAGCAAATTAAAATAAATGGAGAATCATTCTTCCGGGAAACGACGAATATTCATTGTCGCCACTCTCTTCGTAGCGATCATCTGCAACTACCTTGACCGCCAGCTGTTGTCAATATTGAAACCGGAAATTCTGGAATATTTCGGCATCGGAGATATTCAGTACGCATGGATAGTGAACGTGTTCCTGATCTGCTACGCGATAATGTATCCTATCTCTGGAATCCTCGTGGATAAATTCGGTCCCAAGCCGGTGATTTCTGTCGGAATAGTCGTGTGGTCCTTGGCATGCATCGGAGGCGGTCTGTCCACAAACGCTGTGCTTTTCGCCACATTCAGAGGCATCCTCGGACTTGCCGAACCGACCATCATAGCCGGTCAGATCGTCGCGGTTACAGTATGGTTCGAGAAACGTCACAGAGCGACCGCCAACAGCCTGTGTACAGCAGGTGGAGCCTTGGGAACAGTCATCGCGCCTCTTGTGATCGCTTGGATGGCGAGGATACTGCCATGGCATGAGGTGTTCATCCTTGCCGGAGGAATCGGACTTGTCATCGCCGTTGTCTGGGCGTTTGTATATCGTAATCCTGACAAGGATGTTCTCGCAAGGACAATGGATGCGGAAGAGGACGCCGACAGCTCACAAAAATCCATTGAGGGGTCATCGGCGTTCACATGGACAGGCCTATGGAAAACCCGCTCACTTTGGGGGATCCTACTGATAAGGCTTATAAGCGACCCGGTATGGTATTTCTGCTGTTTCTGGCTGCCGGGTTATCTGAGGAGCATGGGTGAAGCCCAAGGGCTTAGCCAGCAGGCCACTTTGGACATGATCCAGTACATGGGTGGTGTACCGTTCTTCTTCAGCGCGATCGGAGGAATATTATCATCCATATTCTCCGACCATCTCGTCAAGAAAGGGATTCCAGCTCTCAAGGCAAGAAAAATAATGATGATAGGAATATCCTTTGTTGCACCGATATGCGCGCTTACACCGCTCGTGAGCGGATGCGAGTCCATAGCGTTCGGGGCGCGGGCTTGGATGGTCGTTGGAATATTCAGTGTGATCGCCGTGATGTGCTCAAGCTGGCTCTACACCATCTGCGTGGTGGTCGCGGAGGCGTTCCCTGTAAGAAACGTGGCAAGCGTGGTCGGCATCACCGCTGGAGCCGGAGCCGTCGGAGGAGCCATATTCAATGTCTTCGTGGGCTCGTTGCTCTCGTCTATGGGAAATATTCTGTTCGCCGTGATGGGTGTGCTTCACCTCATTGCCTCTGTTGTACTGTGGAAGATGGTGCGGCCTGAACGTCCGGGACTGTACGTGAAGAATGTTTAAAATCAAATAACAATGGAAACAAAAAGAACTTACACCGAGCCGGCGAGGGAGATTCCGATAAGAGACAATGTGGACATTCTCGTTGTCGGAGGTGGACCTTCGGGCATCATGGCCGCACGCGCCGCTTCCGGCAAAGGTCTTAAAGTGATGCTCATCGAAAGCCGTGGCTATGTCGGAGGCAACCTGACCCTCGGTCTGCCGATCCTCGGATTTCTCGGCCGGAAAGGCAATCAAGTCATCGAAGGCCTGCCTCAGATGCTCATCAGCAGACTCAGAGCCAAGGGCAAGGCTTCTGAACACAAACCGTGCAAGAACCACGTCAGCCTCACGATCATCGGCCCGGAAGCCGTAAAGGACGAGGCTTTGGCCATGCTGGAGGAAGTCGGGGTGAAAATCCTGATGTACGTGTTCTGCTCTGGAGTAATCAAGGAGGGAGATGATGTCAAGGGTGTCTTCATAGAAAGCAAGGAAGGCCGTGAGGTGATCATGGCGAAAACAGTCATTGACTGCACCGGAGACGCTGATGTCGCGTTCAAGGCCGGAGTGGAATGCCACAAGGGCGACGCTGACGGAGGCATGCAGCCGCCGACATTGATGTTCTCCATGAGAGGGGTCAATATGCCTGAGCTCAGGGACGCGATCGTGAACCATTCGGAGGAATTCGACATGGATGTGATGCCGACCGAGCAGTTCAAGGACGGTCCGTTCATTGTGGTCGGTTTCAGGAAGAAGATCAACGAGGCCAGAGAGAAGGGCTATGAGATCCCAGTGGCAAGGACAATCCTCATCACAGGTCTTGCCGATGATGAGATCTGGGTGAATATGTCCAGAGTCTGCGGCGTGGACTCAACCAATCCAGAAAGCTACACCGAAGGGGAAATCAAGGCCCGCTTCCAGAATGATGAGGTGGAAAGATACCTCAGGGATTTCATACCAGGATTCGAGAACGCGTGGAGAGACAGGGTGGCTCCGTTCATGGGTATCCGCGAAAGCCGTGTCATCAAGGGAGAATATGTCCTGACTGCGGACGACATCCTGAACTGCCACAAGTTCGAGGACGCGATAGGAGTTGGAAGTTATCCTGTGGACATTCATCACAGCCACGGAGATGACTGCACGATGATGTGGTGCCCAGACTGCTACGATCTGCCATACCGCATGCTGGTTCCGGAAAAGGTCGGAAACCTGCTCGTAGCCGGACGGTGCGCCTCCATGACTCACGAGGCGATGGCCTCGGCCAGAGTGATGTCCACGTGCATGGCAATGGGTGAGGCTGCCGGAAGGGCCGCAAGGATCGCCTTGTCGGAAGGCGTGCCTGTCGCCAAGGTCAATGTGGCCGAAGTGCGCAAGGAGCTCAAAGAAACCGGAGCCTACCTCAGGGACTAATGAATATGACCGTTCAACCAACATTCGTTCTCTTATGAATATATTGAAAAACAAGACCGTAATCCTGATTGCGTTTCTCGCTGCCGTGAGCATCACTCCGGCAATGGCCGCCGGGAAAGGTCTCAGCCGTGACCCTCAGGAAAAAGGCACGCACAGGATAATGACATGCAACATCCGCATAACCGGACTGCCGGAAGACGCCAAGAAGCCGGGCTGCACCTGGGAAGAAAGACGTGAGGTCTGCCGGGACGTCATATTGGCCCAGAAACCCGACATCATCTGCTTGCAGGAGGTCATCTATGACTCTAATGAGTACATGAAGAAAGAGTTGAAAGGCTACACCTCGTTCGGATTCGCCGGTCCTGAAATGGACCCGTTTACGGAGGGCTACCATTTCATTGGAAAGAACGTGATCTTCTTCTTGACATCCAAGTACGAGATGCTCGGCGCAGGTTGTTACTGGCTGTCTGAAGAACCTCTCATCGGAGGTACTGTCTCATGGGGAACAACTCGTGCAAGGCATTGTAACTACCTAAGACTCCGTGACAAGAAAACCGGTGAGGAGTTCCGCATAATCGACACCCACCTTGACCACAAGTCAGACAATGCAAGACGGGAACAGGCCAGGATGCTTGCCGAGGAAGCCGGGCAATATGCTGATGATTTTCCGCAGATCATCTGTGGAGATTTCAATTCAAGCATCTCTGACGGCGCGGCCCAGACGCTGCACGTGGCAGGATGGAAAGACGCCTACGAATGGATGGGATTCCCGGACCGTTTCTCCTTTCACGGGTTCAAAGGCGAGAAGTACACCAAGAAGAACACCCGCATCGATTTCATCTACCTGCACGGCAAGGTCAAGCCGGTTCACTGCCGCATGATCACAGAAGGGGTCAATGGCATCCTGCCGAGCGACCACTACTTTGTTATGGCTGACGTCAAGGTTGGAGACTGAAGTTACATTGACAACTTCGCATTAGGCCACCAAGCGGACTATGCAAATCTAAATAGTTCGGTTGCGTGAAGCAACATTTTCCGCTCAGTGCGGTATGAAAAAAACGAAAATCCCGGTTGTCAATCAAACTTGAGCAGGGTGTTGTCCAGCCACTTGGTTCCTACAAGAGATTGATAGTTGCCGGTGTCTTTGCCTGAGCGGAAATTACGGAAATATTGGTTCTGCGAAAGGACTTTCCCGTCAGCGGAGGTCAGTTTGAGGGTCACGATGCAGAGGCCGTCCGGTACGTCAGCGATATCAATAACCTGAGTCGTCGTGTCTTCCGCGGGACTTACTTGAGCTGTTTTTGAATATACTTCCTCACCATTCGGATTGACTACGGAAACGCTGGCGGTAAGGTTTTTCTGATCACCACAGCTGGCGTTAACCACCTCAATCTGACATGTGGCCGGATTCATCTGAATGTGCAGAGGCTCACAGGCTTTCTTCACGGCGGCACAGGCGGCCGTAGGACTGAACCAATAGTCGTAGGTCTGCCAGGCAAGGCTTGGCCAGGCGCTGTGAGACATCCAGATCAGAAGTCCCTTGTGTCCAACATTGTTGGCCTCGTACATCGCACGGTAGCCGTCATAGTTGACCCACTGGGCATATTTCGCGAAAGTCTCGGCGGATTCCATAGCCTGCTCACCGAAACGCCTTCTGACCATTCCGACAAATGCGGTGTCACCCTGAGCGCCGGTGCGGGTGAAATCGTGCTGTCCCCAGACATCGTTCGTTGGCCAAAGATGGTCTGAAGTAAGCATCCGAGACAGGCTCTCATATTCCATAATCGCAGGCATTCCCCTCTCGCTGTGAAACTTGGAGGTCGGGTTCTCGAAGTAGAACGAAGGCTCGACCGCACGGTACGGGCCGTGGCCGCTTACTCCATCATCAGCCGAACTTGGAATATAGACGATGTCGGAATGCAGGGTGTTGACGGTCTCTATCAGGCCAGCGTTCAAAACAGCCGGAGGATAGCCCTCGTTACGTCCGCAGTATAGTCCGATGCTTGGATGCTTGCGGATAAGGCTGACATAATCCCTGGCATTGTCAAGGAACATCTCATTGTCATCCGGATCAGGACCGTCAGCCGGATTCGCAAGCCAGAAGTCCTGCCAAACCACGATTCCATACTTGTCGCAGGCATCGTAGAACTCCTCATCGCCTGTCTGGCCAACCCAGTTACGGATCATATTCAGGTTCATATCCCTGTGCATACGCGCCGCGGTGTCATATTCCTCAGCACGGTAGCGGAGATTATATTCACTGAAGCCCCAGTTGCCGCCTTTCGGGAAGAAGCGGCGGCCGTTGATGAACATTTTCAGGTCGCTCATCACATCGCTGTATGTGAATTCCCTGATGCCCGCCTGCCATTTGATTGAGGTCATCGCCTCGGCCGCACCGTCAGGTATGAAGGAGAACGAGGCTTCGTGAAGCGTCGGCTCACCATAGCCATTCGGCCACCAAAGGTCGATCTTCTGATCTTTCAGTTGTGAATATTCCTCCGGTGTGAATATGACCGCGCCGCTCTCCCCTGCCTTCAATGAGACAGGCTTCGCGAATTCAATATTTCCGACAGAACCGCGCAAGATTCCGCTGATGTCCTTGGAAGAGATGTCCTCGACTTTCACAGAGAATGTCATCGAGGCAAGGCCGTCTGTCACTTTGCTTTGGACAAGCGGATCGCTTAATCTTACAGCCTCAACTTTTTCTATCCGGACATCGTTCCAGATTCCCATATCACGGCCTCTGACTGTCGGCATCCAATCCCAGCCTACCGTGGCGTGGAACGTCGGGTTATCAGCACCAAGCTGACCTCCATTGAAGTCAGGACTATCTGCGTTCTTTTCCTTGACAGCGGCAAAGTGGGCTGGCTTTATGATGTGCACGGCTATGACATTGTTCTCGTTTTGAATCAGATCCGTGATGTCGAAACTTGCGCGCTTGAACGCTCCCGCAATGTTTCCGACATAACTCCCGTTTAGATAAACTTCGGCTTTCCAATTGATTCCGTCAAAGGATAGGAAAAGCCGCTCGCCTTCCTGACGCTTTGTCGCTTCGACAAGCCCAGCGACAGAACTTGGTGTCCATCTGTACCAGAAATCAGAATTGAAATACGACTCCGAAATCTGAAGGTTATTGTCAGCGATTCCCGGATCCGGAACTGCCCCGGCGGCTATATAGCTGTAAAGAACTGTTCCCGGCACGACAGCAGGCAGCCAGGACGAATCGTCATATTCATTGGTGGAGACAGCCTCTCCGCTCCCGGCGACAGCGGAAGCACGTTGAAGTCGCCATTCAGGTTTGGTATCCTCTTTCGCCTGAGGTCCAAAGACTTCCATCTCGCCCAATGCGAAATGGCCGCTCTCATCAGCGCCTTCCATCGAAAGACGGACATAACGGGCGTTACCTACCGCTTTGAATGAATATGTCAGCGAATCTGTCTGTGGAAGATCTGCGACCTTTTTCCAGTTCTCCGCGTCGTCCGAGATCTCAACAATACCATTTTTAGCCTTATGGATCCAATGAAGGCGTAATTCATTGAATCTCTTTTTAGAACCAAGATCAACATAGACCCACTGCGGTTTGTCGTCAGCACTCATCCACGCGCTTGAGTAGACTTCGGATGGCAGAACATTGAAACCACGGGACTCTTTTGAATCATAAGGCCCGGTGTCAGAACTCTTCCCGAATGATGGTTCCGTTGAGAAATCCACAGCATATACCACCCAAAAAAGAGCCCCTTCCATATTGAACTCAATCTTGAAATGATTGAAATCAACAGCGTCATTCAAAGGTATTTCCAAATCCAACTCACGGACAGGGCATGTGATCGTCTCAGTCTGCTTGTTCGGGTCAGTGATGACCTCCGGATAACGCTTGTTTCCCGGCAGTCCGGAATTTCCGATGAATCCGACCTGTCTCATTCCGACCTTCGAGTCCCCAGCAAGACAAGAAATCGACCACCCTTTCGCAGGTTCCTCATAAACCACATATCCCCGGACACGCACGCAGGCAGCTGAAAACTTCTGGGCACTCCATTCATATTCAATGAAATCAGACGCACCTTCCAACCTGTTGCTTGAATATGGTCCCGCGTCCAGCGTCCATTCCTTCTCGCGCCGTGGCAGTTCCCCCTCAGCCGTGCAGACTTTCAGCCAAGCCGGCTCTGAAGCCGCCACACCCCCATCCGTGACCAGCTGTGCCGTAAGGTTATAATCATAAGAAGACGAAGCGTATGCAGCCTTGTTCAAGGCGATATTAACAGTCGTGTCGTTCGGTGAGCAACCAACCATAGCCGCGACAACCATCATCGCGGCGGCATCGGACAATTTCTTGATAGACATAACTTATTATTAATCAGTGAAAGCGGAGGATACAGGATTCGAACCTGTGGGGCCTTTCAGCCGACTTGTTTTCGAGACAAGCACCATAAACCACTCGGACAATCCTCCGTGTTTTGCGATGCAAAATTAATAAATTTCGGAATAAATATCAATTTGTGGACGGATTTATCATAAGATGTTTCCGGATTTCCTCCTTGGTCAGCGAAACGGCGATGAGGAACTGGGCGAGAATATACGTCAGCATCACCCAGAAACCACGCATCGGAACTTTTAGATCAGTAAAGACACCTGTCGCCAGAATCGTGTCAGATATGACAAAAAGGACATAACCGATGACGGTCACAACGTAAAGACGGCTTTTAGTTTCAATCGCGGCCATTATTCCGGCGTGGATGACAAAAGCGAAAACGCAGGCATAAGCCGTGACGCACATTCCCATAAAGCCTTTCACAGCAAATAATTGAGAGGCTATGCTCATAATGGTGATCAACAGCGCAAGAATGACAAAGCTGAATATTCTTTTATGTCCATTCTTGTCAGGATATGGAATTGTGCATAAATAGAACAGGTGTCCTATGAGAAACGCGAACAGCCCCGCAAGAAAAAAGCCCTGATCGCTGAACATAAGCAAGACATCCCCAAGCGCACCGAACGCCATAGCCAGCATTAAAGTGGCGACCTTGCACCCACGGACATCATTCTCCTTCAAAAGCAGCCAACAAAACAACGCCAGCGACGGCACGATCAAAGGCTTGGTGCACATCGCAAGAATATGTCCGCCAACGAATTTGCCGGCGAGATTCCCGACCGACGAAAAGATGAAAATACAGAGCGTCAACTCACGCGGCATCTTTAAAGACTTCATATTCATTGAATATTTCCGTGAATATACGCAATAATATTCCCGTTTGCAACCTATTCCTTCAAGGATAGTTTCCACACAGACAATGGAATAGGATGAATTGACTCCGGCTCGATATTCCGTCTCACCGCATCCACCAAATTTCGCAGTGTCAAATCTCTGGCCCGCCTGGACAGCTCACACTCCCAAACCACAATCACATTCCATCCCAACGCCTCAAGAGCCGCCACTTCCTGCGCGTCCCTCTCCTTGTTCCGCCGGATCTTCTCCTGCCAGAACTCCACATTCGACCGAGGCATCCTGAACTTGTCGCATCCTGGATGCCCGTGCCAGAAGCACCCGTTTATGAATATCACAGTATGGTACCTCCTCAGCACGATGTCCGGGCATCCCGGCAGCCTTCTGGAATGCAACGAATATCTGAACCCTTCCGAGTGCAGCCACCTCCGCACGACCATCTCCGGCCGTGTGTCCTTTCCCCTGATCCGCGACATGCAGTAATGCCGCTGCTCCCGTGTCATCGTGTCAGACATTTCTCTAAGACGCTCTTACCTAAGAAAACACGAAGATAACAATATTAACGATTCCGAAGAGCGTAATTCATGGACTATTACGCTTTGGGAAAGTAAAAAAGATCTTCAGAAGCGTGAATATGTAAAAATAACGCCCGCCCTGTAACCAGAGCGGACGCCTGAAGTTTTATCCCAAATAAGGATTGTGAATATCTCTACTTCTTTGTTATACGGGCTGTCCAGCCGCCGCCTGGAGCCATGTGGATCTTGACTTTGCGGTCAGCGGGAACCGAAACGAGTTCACGCTTGTAGTCACGGGCGGCGCGGTCGGCGTTGATGCCGTCACGGAATATCTCCATTGTCCAGTCGCCTTCTCCGAGGAAACCGAGATCCAAGGTGAGGTCACGGGCTTTCCAATCGTTGAGAGAACCGACGTACCAGACATCGCCGCTGCGGCGGGCAAGGGTGATGAAACGTCCGAGGACTCCGTTCACGGCCACGCTCTCATCCCAGACTGTCGGGCAGTCCGCGATGTACTTCGTGCACTCCGGCTCGGCCATATAGTTGGACGGAGAGTCACACAGCATATTCAAAGGAGAGTCGAAGACGACATATTCAGCGAGCTGGTGACAGCGGGTACCCTGGCTCATCGCCTCGGAATTCACAGGATGATAGTTCTTCTGAATGGCGTTGCGCATCGCACCCTGAGTGTAGTCCATCGGGCCGGCGGCCATTCTGATGAACGGTACTGTGACATCGTAGGTCACCTGATCCACGTCGGACTTGCTCCACTTCATCTGCTCAAGGCCGAAGACTCCCTCATAGTTGATGACATTTGGATAGGTGCGGTTGAGTCCGACCGGCTTGAATGCCCCGTGGAAATCAACCAAGAGTCCGTACTTGGCGGCGGTGGCGGCGGCGCGCCTGAAGAAATCAACCATATATTGGTCGTCACGATCCATAAAATCTACCTTGAAGCCCTTGATTCCCATCTCGGAGTAATGCTTGCAGACGTTCTCCATATCCCTGTCGAAAGCATAGTAGCCGGCCCAAAGGATGAGGCCTACGTTGTGTGCTTTGGCATATTCACAAAGCATCGGGAGGTCGATCTCAGGGACGATCTGCATCAGGTCGGCCTTCTTGTTGACAGCCCAGCCTTCATCGAGAATGACATATTCGATGCCGTTCTTCTGAGCGAAGTCGATGTAGTACTTGTAGGTGTCGTTGTTGATGCCGGCGCGGAAGTCCACCCCGTAGATGTTCCATGCGTTCCACCAGTCCCAAGCGACTTTTCCAGGCTTCACCCAGCTGAAATCCTGCGATGGATCGGCCGGCTTGCCAAGCTTCCAGACCATATCATTAACAGCCAGATCGGCATCATTCGTTGACACCATTATAATCCTCCAAGGGAAGGATTCAGCAGCTGTGCAGGCGGCAAGATATTCCTCACGCTCCTTGACAATGCCCTGAAGCATATTATGTCCGCCCTGTTCGACAGTCTTTGGGTACGGAGCGAAACGTCCCGAAAGAGTTGTCGCGTCACCTTCGTTGTAAAGGTACATTCCAGGATAGTCAACCAGATCGGACTCAGTGATCAGAACCTTCATTCCACCTTCCGCAGACACCGCGATCGGAAGAAACGCAAGCCTCTCCTTGTTCCACTGCGACAGGGCATGGATGGAATAAGTGTTCTCAAAGGAGTTCCAATACTGGTTCTCAAGAGTTTCGGTGTGCTGTTTCACATAAGGGACGTACGCATCCCAATCCTTGGCGAAATTGAACTGCGCCTTCTCCGCCAAAACCTTCGACTCATCCTTCAAGGAACTTGTGAAACGGTAGGCCACACCTTCGTCATAGGCGCGGAACGTCAGCGTGAACTCTTTGAATATGATGGAGATCTCATTGTAATTGTCGCGGACCACAGCCTTCTTGTAGGCAATGGCAGGAAGAGTCTGGTCCACACTTGCCTTCCTCACTTTGCGGACCTTGTCATTCTCTCCGAACACGATGCCGCCGGACAGGGTCATGGAAATCTCTGACGGTTCGATGAGGCTGACGGCGTCCCTCGCCACCGAGTAAGAAACTGTCTTTCCGATGGAGACCGTGGCTGTGAGGTGTCCGTCCGGGGATGTGACTTTATAGGTCGCATCCTTGGCCGCGGATGGAAGAAGAGTTGCGGTAATAACCACAAATGATACCAAAATAGCTTTGAAATTCATATACAATATAAATAATGTGTTGTTTTTTTTCGGTGATAAAGATACAAACTATCTTTGAATATTCACGCGATGATTCAAAATCAGTTGAAAAATTGGAAAATTGAAAAATATAACTATTTTTGCAAAATGCGTGTTATGAGCAATCCACCAATGAACTCGAAATAATCACGGTCATTCCGTTTAGCCTGATGATCAATAGCAATCAATAAATTAGCATTCAAGACCATGATGAGAAAATTACTCACTTTCCTCCAGGCTGTCGCCATCGCCACACTTATCGCTGGCTGTGGCGGGACCGGAACAGAGAACGAACCGGAGATCACGCCTGAAATCAAGTTTACCGAGGACATCGTCACCTCCGGTATTTCTGTCGAAAGCGCGGAGCAGTCAATCACACTGAGTTTCAGCACCAACGTGGCTTGGTCGGCGACAGTTTCTGCGGATTGGCTCACAATTTCCCCATCGTCCGGAGAGGCGGGAAAGAACTCGGTAAAAGTTGAAGTCGAGGAGAACAGGACCGGGCAGCCAAGAAGCGCGACCATTACAATCTCTGACAAGGAATCAATGCAAAAAGTTTCTGTCACTGTCCGTCAGGAGGCTCTTAAAGCATCGTTGACCGTCAGTCCAGAATCCTTGGAATTCTCCGCCAACAAAGGAGAGGAAATGCTGAATGTAACTTCCAACACAGACTGGGTGATCACCAAGGACGCGGAGTGGATCACCCTGGATTCAGACAAAGGAAAAGGGCTGGCCACAATCGCAGCCGGTGTCACAGAGAACACCTCGTTGACATCAAGAACAGGCTCCATCACTGTCTCCACCACGGACGGCAGCGTCAAGAAGACCGTCTCTGTGCGGCAATCCGGCGCCGATGTAATATTCACCATCGACAAGAATGAGTTCAATGTGGCCGCGGTGGGAGAGTCTTTCTCCGTCAAGGTCACCCACAACATCGGCTACAAGATCAACTCGATGCCGGACTGGATGAAGCAGACGAACAAGACCACAAGCGGCAACACCGACACCTTCACGTTCAAGGCCGAGGCCAACACCTCGACAACAGCCCGCGAGGGAGTCATCGTATTCTGCAACGACAACAACGAGTGCGTCCCGGTCACCGTAAAGCAGGTCGGTGCCAATGCAACGCTTTCTGTCTCCCCTGCTGAGCTAACGTTCACGGCGAAGGCCGAAGCCAAGTCCCTGAACGTCACCTCCAACATAGCTTGGACAGCGACTTCCAGCGCATCATGGGCTAAGATTAATACGGCCAGCGGCAACGGCAACGCGCAGGTAACTGTCACCGCCGAGGAGAACACGGCCATCACACAGCGCTCCGCCACGGTCACCATCAAGACCGCCGACGGAAAAGCCACCGCAACCGTCAAGGTAACGCAGAGTGCCGCCAACGTCATCTTCTCCGTTGACAGGAACGAGTTCAATGTGGCCGCGGCGGGAGAGTCTTTCTCCGTCAAGGTCACCCACAACATCGGCTACAAGATCAACTCGATGCCGGACTGGATGAAGCAGACGAACAAGACCACAAGCGGCAACACCGACACCTTCACGTTCAAGGCCGAGGCCAACACCTCGACAACAGCCCGCGAGGGAGTCATCGTATTCTGCAACGACAACAACGAGTGCGTCCCGGTCACCGTAAAGCAGGTCGGTGCCAATGCAACGCTTTCTGTCTCCCCTGCTGAGCTAACGTTCACGGCGAAGGCCGAAGCCAAGTCCCTGAACGTCACCTCCAACATAGCTTGGACAGCGACTTCCAGCGCATCATGGGCTAAGATTAATACGGCCAGCGGCAACGGCAACGCGCAGGTAACTGTCACCGCCGAGGAGAACACGGCCATCACACAGCGCTCCGCCACGGTCACCATCAAGACCGCCGACGGAAAAGCCACCGCAACCGTCAAGGTAACCCAGAGCGCAGCCAACGTCATCTTCTCCGTTGACAAGAATGAGCACAGTGTTGCCGCAGCCGGAGGAGACTTCACCGTCAAGGTCACGCGCAACATCGGCTACAAGATCAACTCGCAGCCGGACTGGGTGAAACAGACGGACAAGGTGCCCAGCGGGAACACCGACACCTACACGTTCGCAGCCGAGGCCAATACCTCCACCGAAGCCCGTGAAGGAGTCATCGTCTTCTGCAACGACAACAACGAGTGCGTACCGGTCACCGTAAAGCAGGCCGGTGCCAATGCAACGCTTTCTGTCTCCCCTGCCAGCATGACCTTCACAGCCAAGTCTGAATCCAAGACATTCACCGTCACCTCCAACACCGATTGGACGATGACTTCCGATGCGGCTTGGGTTAAGCTGAGCGCCACCGACGGCAGCGGCAACGCACAGGTAACCGTCACCGCAGAAGAGAACACGGCAACCAAACAGCGGATCGCCACGATCACATTAAAAACTAAAGATGGCAAGACTACAGCGACCGTCAAGTTAAGCCAGAATGGCGCCGACATAATATTCAGAATCGATGGTGATAACAGAGAATATAAGGTTGAAGCGGAAGGAGGTGAAATACAATTTTTTGTGATACACAATATCGAGTGCTACCTGAAAAAAAATCCTGAATGGGTCATTCTGGATAACATGCAAACCTACAACGGAGCCACCTGGTACAAACTCAAAGTCCTCCCGAACACATCAACCTCGGAAAGAGGTGGCATCATTGTCATTCGCGGTCTTGCTGAAAATGAGTGCGAACTTGAAATCTTGGTCATTCAAGCCGCCGGCAAGCCAAAAGGCGGCAACGAGAACACCACGACCGGCGGGGAAATAACCATCGAATAAAACTTATTGAAAATGAAAGCACCAACAATATTTATCAATATCCTGTCTCTTGCCTCACTTTACTTGGCTGTGTCCTGCAACGAGGAAGAGCAGCATGGCCAAACAGTCAGTACAATCCTGGCAACCATCGAGCAGTCATCCACTAGGACAGCTCTTGACGGCCCGGACGCTGACGGAGTTTACAAGACAATCTGGTCATCGGACGACGCGATCGCAGTCTTCTCCGGCAGCAACGCTGCCAGCGAATTCAAGCTTACATCCGGTGCGAACACCAACACCGCCGAGTTTGAGGGAAACGCGGCATCAGACAATATGGTAGCCATCTGCCCATATTCCATCGTGAAAGGAAGAACCGGATCAACAATTTCCGTCACACTCCCCGAGGTTCAGGAATATGTCAGCGGGAATATTCCGCAAGGCGCCTATCCTATGGCGGCAGTCAGCGATGGAGCTGTCCTTCCGTTCTACAATCTCTGCTCCGTCCTTAGGCTCAGGATGTTTGGAGAATTGACTGTCAAGTCAATCACATTCACCCCGAACGATGCCACCGTAAAGACATCCGGCAACGCCACCGTGAACGCAGGTGACAAAATGCTGACCATGTCAGGTGACGCCAAATCCACCGTCAGACTCAACTGCGCGAACGGCGTGAAGCTGACAAGAACAAGCACGGATTTCCTCATGGTTGTCCCTGCCCAGAAGTACACAGGCGGATTCACGATTACCATAAGCACAGACCAAGGAGCAGTGGTAAAGGCCGTGAAGTCCGATGTGACCTTATCCCGCTCCGTCCTCTACCCTATCAAAGCCTTCGAATGCAAGATAGAACAAAGCAAGGACAACATCGTCTTCGAGGACGCGAACTTCAAGGCCTACATGATCAAGAACTTCGACACGGATGGCGATGGCGAGATCAGTTATGAGGAAGCGCTGGCAATCACGATGATAGATGTCGATACCGACAACATCGAGTCTCTGGCCGGCATTGAGCACATGGCGAACCTTACGGAACTCAACTGCGAGGGACCTTTTGTGATGAGTGGCTATGAACCAGAGGAAGGCAGAGGAAAACTAAAAACTCTGGATGTGTCGAAAAACACGAAATTGACAAAATTATACTGCGGTTTCAACCAGTTTTCATCGCTGGACTTGACAAGCAACGTCCTGCTTGAGAGACTACGTTGCGCCGGCAATGATCTTAACAACCTTGATGTCAGCAAGAACACAGAATTGACGCGTCTAACTGCCTATAACAATCATCTTTCATCGATTGATGTAAGCAACAACACAAAACTGGAGGTTATCGATCTGTCCAACAACCAGATCAAGTCAATTGACATAAGCAAGAACGAGTCGCTGGCCACGTTCAATTGTGACGACAACCTGCTTACAGAACTAGATCCAAGCAATAACCAGAAACTCACAAACATTTACTGTTCAAATAACAACTTGTCTTCGATCAATGTCCGCAAGAACCAAAAGCTTGCTAAATTGGTTATTATAGGCAACAGCATACCTCAGATTGATCTCAGAAACAATTCTGAGCTGACTCATTTATTCTGTGAGAAAAACAAGATTTCCGAACTCGATCTAAGCAACAACACAAAACTGAGGCAATTGACCGTCAACGACAACAGTCTCTCATCCCTTACGGTGAATTGCTGTCCGGAAATCGAAATATTGAACGCAAATAACAACCTTATCAAAGAGATGGACATTTCCGAGTTGACAAGTCTGTTTGATTTCTATTGTTCAGGCAATCCACTTGAGACACTGTACGTCTTTGATGGGCAGATTGATGCACTCTTTGAAAAAGAGATTCCATCAACCACAAAAATTGTGGTGAAAGGCACCGAACCCGGTGAGGACGAGGTGTTCACAGTCACCCCGACTCTGTTCGACATTGACGGCTACGAGCAGGACATCACGATGACAGTGACGGCGAACATAAGCTATTCGATTGACTCGCAGCCAGAATGGATCAGCAAAAAGTCCGATAACTCAGGCGTGTACACATTCACGGTCAGCGCGAACACAACTTCTTCCTCAAGAAGCGGCGAAATCATATTCAAGAATGTCAACAACTCATTTCTGACGGTGACGGTCAAGCAAGGAATCCAAACCTACACATCATCTGACTACAGTCAGGACGGACAGGTGACCAAGATTCATTCGGCGACTGTCGGCAAGGGAATCGACGTGGTGTTTGTCGGAGACGCGTTCGCGGACAAGGATCAGGATCTTTTCAACAAGTACGTCAAGCTTGGCAAGGAGGCTTTCTTCACCGAGGAGCCGTTCAGGAGCACGAAGGACAGGTTCAACATCTACCGGATCGGTTCAGTCTCGAAGAACGGAATCATTGCACAAGAAGGTGGTGACACCAAGTTCTCGGCGCAATTCGGAGATGGCACTTACATCAGCGGCGACCATGATGCTGTGTTCCGATTTGTCCAGGACAAGATGCCGTCAGTGAACCTCAAGAAGACAATCGTCTTCGTGATTGTCAACAAGGCAAAGTACGCCGGCACATGCTGGATGTTCAGCGACAACAAGGCTGTCTGCTATGTTCCTCTCTGCCGAGACGAGACCGACTACGCCCAGACACTCAGACACGAAGGCTGCGGCCACGGGTTCGGAAAACTGGCGGATGAATACTTCTATGACTCCATGGGCAGAATTCCTGATGACAAGGTCACTGAACTCAAACAATGGAAAGTACTCTCCTATGGATTCTACGAGAACGTGGATCTGACATCGGATCCGAATACAATCGCTTGGGCTCGATTCATCTCCGACTCAAGATATTCAGGTAAGGTTGACGTCTATGAAGGTGGCTATACCTACCCTTACGGAGTCTATAGACCGACTGATAACAGCATCATGCGCTACAACACGGGAGGTTTCAACGCCCCGTCCAGAGAGGCCATCTACAAGAAAATCATGAAGTTCTCCGAGGGTGACGCATGGACTTACGACTACGAGACATTCGTGGCGTTCGACGCTCCGGCAAGAAGCGCCGAGGCCGTCACCAGAGCCGCCGCTCAATGCGCCGCCGTTGACAAGGCCAATTTCATCCCTCTCGCCCCGCCGGTGATGGTCATGGTTGACAAATGATGTCAAAGTCAAGAATATCCACACTCCTGGCGCTAGCGCTGGGACTAATCTCAATCACCAGTGCCAGGACAAAAGTCCTGGCACTGGTGCTTTGAGTCAAGCGATGTCTGGCACACGGACAGGGATGACTACGTCTCCAACAACTACTTGAAACCGGACCGGCTGTCGGCATGATAAGTGCCGGAGCCGGTTACAGCGTGGTCACTACCGCATCAGCGCATCATTCGGCCGGAACCGTAAGGGAGTGTTTATTAATATTTTGCCTTGCGATCCTCGCTATGCCTCTGGCAATGAACTCCTGCCAAGGCTCAAGTGGCTGTTCTCAAAGAGAATGACAAAGGATTTTTTTTATTTTCCCTCTATTTTAAGCCTTTATCAGCTTTCTTGTCGGGATCTGAATTTTACGTGCAACCAAGAGAATGTGGAAACAGAGGGATAAGACAAGTAAATGGCAGAGGAGTTGATGAAATACCCAATTTTCACTTGGTTGGTGGAAATTGTGGAAAAGTAGTTGTCAAGTCCACCAAGCCATTAGCGGAGCGACCTGCATAGTGGTACTTGGCGTTCCCTCACCGCAGTACCTTCGCAAAGGAAAATAGGACCGACAAGATAAACCGAAGAAATTCTATACGGACAAAAATATCAATTCTTGCATGCTATAACAGAATAGATTTGATAAGATATCAAAAATATATCGTATCTCATTGTTATATCGAATTTTATTTATAATTTTGCTACGTTTTAATGAACCATTAAAATAGAGCAAATGGAATTAAAGGAAATAACCATACTAAAGCGAAAGATCCAAATTAGCCCTCGCCCAAAAGAAAATCTGAAGGGATTGACTGTCGGTGAGAAATTGTCCTATACATTCTATGACGGTATCTATCAGAACACTCCATTATTATTCTTGAAACCACGGAAAGGTAACCCGACACCCAAAGAGTGCCAAATCACATCTGAGAGAATGTCTGGTTTGTATGGACTTCCAGTAGTTTTTATACTGATACCGGGACCGACATACGAGCGGCAAAGACTGACAGACAATGGTGTCTATTTCATCATGTCTGATCAATATGCCTATTTACCCATGCTTATTGCATTGGAAAAGACAAGTAATCGCAAAAAGGCAACGGTTCTTACAGCGGTAGCACAATATATTCTGCTATACCACTTGCAAGTGGGCAATCTTGAAGGACTTTCGGCCAAGGAGATTTCAACTTTGATACCTTATTCATACGAAAGTACAACATTGGGAATTACTTGCTTGGATGATTTGGGTTTAGGGGAAAAAAGGCTACAAGGTCAACGAAAAAAGATACTTCATTTTGAACTGAAAGGCGAAGAGTTATGGACTAAATCCCAGGAATTTCTCGAATCTCCAGTGATTCAGCGTATATATTGCGATGATATACGCTCGAATGTGGAATATCCGGTTTGCGGAATAAATGCCTTGGCACATTATTCATGGCTCAATCCGGACAAGGAGAAAATGTTTATGCTCACAGACAAGGAATACAGGTCATTGAGAGAATCGGAAGTGTTTGACAATCCCAATGTGTATGACGGTCGTGTTATCATTGAGGTTTGGAAATATCCGGCAGTGGGACATATAAACGAAAACAAAACTAGGGTTGACCGCCTGTCTCTTGCCCTTTCGTTGAAAACGGATGAAGACCCCCGTGTTGAGAAAGAAGTAGAACGAATGATAAAAGGAATACAATGGAAGGATTAGAAAAGTTTTGCGAGGCTTTCGCGGAGTTTACTAACAATTATGTGGTTATTGGAGGAACGGCTTGCGACATAGCAATGACCGGAACGGTTGTCCGTCCACGTGCGACACATGATATTGACATGATTGTCATCGTAGAGAATATGACAGAGGCTTTCGGTGAACGCTTTTGGCAATTCGTGCGTGAAGCCGGTTATCGGCCGGAGAAACGGAAACAGACAGATAATGAATCTCCAAGTTATGAACTGTATCGCTTTCTTGATGGCAAGGATGGATATCCAGAAATGATAGAATTACTATCACGCCATTCAGACATCTTTGGAGAACCACACGGCATCGTTATTGAACCTCTGCCTATCGGAGAAGATGTGTCAAGTCTGAGTGCTATAATCATGGATGATGATTTTTATAATTTCACCATTGCACACAGCAAGCTCACAAACGGAATACGTCATGCCGATTCCACGGCTTTGATAGCATTAAAGGCAAAAGCGTACATGAACCTCATTGCGGACAAACAAGCCGGGAAACATGTCAATAGTAAAGATATTCGAAAACACCGCTCCGACGTATTAAAGAACGTCGTAATCTTGGAAGAAACCAAAATAGAAGCACCTGATTCTATCGTTACTTGTGTGAATGAATTTGTTGATACAATCAAAGAAAATTGGACTGAATTATCTGATTCTCTGGCTGCATCTTTGGGGCAAGACAAAGAATTTGTGACAGCGTTACTGGACCAACTTAAAGAGTTATTCGTTGTAAAATCATGAAAATACAATATGCGTCCGACCTTCATTTAGAGTTTGCTGAAAACGGAAGTTTTATCAAGCATAACCCCTTGCCAGTGACAGGAGACATTCTTGTGCTGGCAGGAGACATCGGTTATCTTGGTGACGAGAGTTACATCAAACACCCGTTTTGGGATTGGGTCTCCGAGAATTACAGACAGCTAATTATCTGTATGGGAAATCATGAATTTTACAAATATTACGACATCGCTACACTTGCAAACGGGTATTGTCTGGAAATACGTCATAATGTACATAGCTATTATAACGACACCATACATTTGGATGATACTGACATCATCGTTTCCACATTGTGGGGCCACATTCCTTTGCAAGAAGCCTATTTTACAGAAAGCGTCATCTCGGATTTTCGCAGAATCCTATATAAGGGAGAGAAATTGACATTTGCCGAGTTTAACAAAGAATGTGAAAGGTGCGTTGAGTTTATCCAGAACGCTGTTATCGCAAGTCGAGCAAAGCATAAAATCGTTATGACACATCATGTTCCTTCGTTTCGTATGCAGCATCCCAAATTTGCAAATAGCAAGGCAAATGGGGCTTTTACCGTGGAATTAGAAGGCTACATACAAAGCTGCGACATCGAGTATTGGATTTACGGACACTCACACTATAATGTGGATATGAAAATTGGCAATACTCAATGTGTCACAAATCAATTGGGTTATGTCTTTCACAATGAGCATCTGACATTTAATCCAGGAAAATTCATTGAATTGGACTAAAATTAAACAAGAGGGCCGATTCATCACGGACAGACTCTCTTTTTACAAATTAACTTTCAACTAATCAATTTGAACAAAAAGAATCTTACACTTTCCTATTTCATATATAGCATAACTTTGGTATGTCTGTTAGCTTCAGTGGGTACATAATTGGAAATACCTCCTTGACTGACCTTTGTTATATTTTCAACAGCCACTCCGCGCTTACACAACTCCGTGGCAATATAATCAGCTCTTGATGCGCTCAATTTATTGTTTTTCTGGTCAACAATGCGGCCAAAAGCCAGCCTTGAAACCAGATGCGGCCGCAAGCATCAACGCTCACGGCCGCACCAAAATCACGATGTGCAGACATCAGTCAACCTTGATCTTCAACGAATATTTTCCTGCGGTCATCGTCTTCGGCTTGCCGTTTGAAGCCGTGACAGTGGCAGTTGTGCCTTCCGGAACCTCAATTGCGAGCGAGGCGACATGAGACTTGACAGACTTGCGGCTGATTGAGACGCGGATCATTCCGTAATGGGTCTCAAGAGCGGCGGATGCGGTCTTCAAAGTTCCCAGCTGAGGCTTGACCTCGAAAGTCTGGAAGCCTGGAGCCGTCGGCTCGATCCCGCAGAGTTTCTGGCTCAGGATCGTAAGCGGGCCTCCACTCCAGGCGTGGTTGATCGTGCCGCCGCCAAAGCCTTCGCTGCCGATTCCCCAACCCTCGAACAAGGTCGTATAGTCATACTTAAGCATCTTGGCGTAACGGGACTTCATCCTTTCTATGGCGAAGTCGGCGTGCCCCATCTTGAAGAGAGCCTCAAGGACATATTTCTCCATATAAGGACTGGCGTGATATTCATTTTTAAGGGTCTCGAACAGAGCCGGATACTTGTCCGGTGAGGCAAGACCGGAGACAACGGCCATAGCCTGAGCGCGGTCATCTGTCTGTTTCTTGTAGTTCGGGTCACGGTAGGCGGTACCGGTCCAATACCGCGCGTCAAACGCATCGGAGATTCTTTTCATCAAAGCTTCGATAGTCTCCGCATCCCTCTGCTTGCCGAGAATGCGGGCGAACTCCTTTTGAGACTTGAGGGCAAGGTAATACCAGCAGTTTGTCAAGACTTCAGTGTCGATGTCATCGCCCCAGTCGCCCCAGTTCCAGTCGCCCTGACGGACGTTCAGAAGACCATTGTCCTTGAATTCCCAAAGACCGGTTCCAAGCAGATAGCGCTGCACCTTAGGATAGACCTCGGCCACGAAGGTGCTGTCACCGCTGAACCAGTACTGGGTGTGGAAACCGTACCAGCCCACGGAAGCGAGCATCTGGAGCGGGAGTTCTATCACACGGTTGCCGGCCGGCACCGGAGAATAGACCACCCCGTTCGCCTCCTGCCAGTTCACAAGCTCAAGGATCCCCTTTCTGGCAAGCAGTTGTCCGGACGGTGACAACGCATAGAAAGCCTCTCCCAATTCGTTTACCTCATCTCCCCACCACTGGGCGCGCTCACGGTCAGGACAATCCATATAGGTGTCACGCATTGTGATGTAAAGCGTCCTCGCCGCGCGTTTCCAAAGTTCATTAAGGAACGGATCCTCGCACTCGAACGAGCCGGAGAACTCGGTGTCATAACCGGTCTCACGGTACTTAAGATCAATGACTTTCACTCCCGAGGGTACGATGTACCAAACCTCGTGGCCGTTCATCCAGCCGAGGTTCTCATATTCCTGAACACCTTTGCGGGCAATGTACTCAGCGCGGACATTGTTCTCGCTGCCGCCACGATAGTTGTCGGTCATTATCCTGACCATCTCGCCACCGTTCGCCTCGACCTTGAGGTATGGAGTTATCTGGGCGTTGTAAGGCAGCTTGCAATAGACGGTGTCATTGGATTGACGTACAGAGACATATTCCTTGAGTCCGTAATCCTTCCACATCGGGATCGGGCGCTCAACAAGCTCGCCCATCGCCGGCCACGCCATCTCATCCACATTGTCGGCCCCGTGCATCTTGCGGCGGACGTCAAAGCCAGGCATATTCCAACCTTGCATCTCTTTGCGCGCGTCGAAGCGGATGTTGCTTTCCGGGAGACGGTAGTTCGGATGCGGGGCGTCCGTGCTGCTGTAGGCTGGGTTAGGAACGCAGAGCCAGGACTTGTCGGAAAGGATCTTCAGTTCAGGAGATATGGCCTCGAAGATCAGCGCCGCCTGACCGCTGCTGTTGTGGCTGAACCCCTGCTTTCCGAAGTGCCAGAGCAGGATGGCGATCGTGTTGTTGCCCTCCTTGAGGAAAGGTGCGATGTCAACCTTGTCGTAATAGGTTCCGTTCGGGAACGGTCCACGCTTGAGCCCACCCTCGAAGACAGCGAGTTCGCCATTGATCCACATCCAGTACTTTGAATCCACCGCGATCCTGGCGATAAGTTTGTCCGGACGTTTTGTCACATTGACTTCCTTTCGGTAGGAAATCCAGGTGTTTGTCGTGCTCTGGACCCAAGGATGAGTGATCCAATGGGCCTTCCAGTCGGAACGGGACTCGGCGCCGGCGAATGAGGCCGAAGCAAGGGTCAAGGCCGCGGCGATGGCGGTCTTTCTGATCAGATTTGAAAGTTTCATTGTCATATACATTGATTACTAACTCTCGTGTTAAATGGCCAGCAGCGGCCGGACCTTGGAAGTTCCGCGCCAAGGTTGAAAGACAAATATAATCATTTTCGTCGATGAAAAACGGGTGTTCGTCGATTTGAGTTGAATAAAATCCACCGCGCGACTACTTTCGCCACCGGATTTTGATCATCAATGAATATGAAAAAGTACGTTATCATCATTATCACAGCCCTGACGGTCGTCTCTCTGACCGCCGGTGCCCAGGCTAAGAAATGGACGTTGCAGGAATGCATCGACTACGCCGTAGAGAACAATATAGCCCTCCGGCAAAGCAGGAACGCGCATCTGGCCGGACTTGAGGACACGTATCAGGCCAAAGCGGCTATGTTCCCTACACTCAATGCATCAACGAGCCAAGGAATCACAAACAGACCGTTCTCGGAAAACGGGAACAGCACGGTTGTCGGATCGGATGTCTATAGCACATCAAAGGCAACCAGTTGGTCCGGGAACTACGGATTGAACGCAGGGGTGACTCTCTACAGCGGAGGAAGTCTTCGCACGGCTTTGAAGCAGAGCCGTCTGCAGAACTCTGTCGATTCGTTGTCCGTGGAAGAGAACACAAATGATGTCGTGATTTCCATCGTCAAGGCTTATATGCAGTGCCTTTACGCCGCTGAGGCTGTCAAGGTGAGCGAGAGCACGGCGGAGACATCAAAAGCGGAACTCGACAGAGCGGTCGAACTCAAGAACGCCGGGGAACTCAGCAAGGTAGATGTCGCGCAATTGGAAAGCCAGTACGCCAGCGATCTCTATCAGATAACCTCGGCTAAAGCCACTTTGGACAACTACAAACTGCAACTCAAACAGTTGCTCGAACTCGGGGTCAGCGACGAGATTGAGCTTGAAGATCCGACCGATGACGAGGCCGGAATCCTGAGACTGCTTCCAAGCAAGGAGGAAGTCTATGCAAACGCTCTTGAATCAATGCCGGAGATAAAAAAAGCTGGTCTGAACGTACAGGCTGCGGATTTAGGCATCAGACAGGCCAAATCTGCATATTCCCCTACCCTCTCAGCGACAGCCGGAATCGGCACGACCAACGTTTCCGGAACGAACAGTTCATTCGGCAGTCAGTTGGAGAAGAACTTCAGCGAGAGCATCGGCCTAAGCCTCCAGATCCCTATATTTCAAGACAGGAAGGCAAAGACGGCGGTCAACAAGGCGAAGATCGAGGCCGACAACAGCAGGTTGGAACAACTCAGTACGGAAAAGGCTCTGCTAAAGGAAGTTGAAGACACCTATCTGGAGGCGGTCTCCGCCCAGTCCAAGTACACTTCCGCCAAGGAACAAGCACGTTACGCCGAACAAAGCTACGAACTCACGGCCGAGCAGTTCAACGTCGGAATGAAGAACACCGTGGAGCTGATCACCGCGCGAAACAACCTTCTCAACGCCCGCGTCCAGCTCCTCCAATCAAAATACACGGCATTGATGAACAACGCTCTACTCGACATTTACCAAGGAAATTATAAAATCAATTAATATGAAAACCAAGACTTTATGGATCGCGGTCGGCATCATTTGCACCGCTGCGGCACTCTGGCTGATCTTCCGCCCTACCGGAAAGCAGACAGTCACTCTTGAAACAGCCAAGACTGAAAGAATCGACATCTCCAACTCGGTCACCGCCACCGGAACGGTTGAACCTGTCACAAAGGTGGAAGTCGGCACCCAGGTGTCCGGAATCATCGACAAACTCTACGCGGACTACAACGACATCGTCTAGGCAGGTCAGGTCATCGCTGAAATGGACAAGGTGAACCTCCAGGCCGAGCTTGTCTCCTCACAGGCACAACTCTCCGCAGCCAAGACGGAATTCGAGTACAGGGAGAAGGAATATAATAGGACCAAAACCCTGCACGACAAAGAGTTGGTCAGTGATTCTGAATATGATTCCTCGTATTATCAATACGAAACCGCAAAGAATGCGTACAACCAGGCGCAAGCATCTTTCACCAAAGTTAAAAGAAACCTTAGCTATGCCACAATAACGTCACCTATCGACGGCGTGGTCATCAGCAGAGCCGTGGAGGAAGGCCAGACAGTGGCTGCGGGATTCGAAACTCCGACCCTGTTCACGATCGCAAAGGATCTCGCCGATATGCAGGTGATCGCTGACGTGGACGAGGCTGACATCGGCCAGGTAAAGGAAGGCCAGAACGTCACCTTTACCGTGGATGCCTATCCGGACGATGTTTTCAACGGAACTGTGCAGCAGGTCAGGCTGGAGGCCACAACTACCTCGAACGTCGTGACCTACGAGGTTGTGATCACGGCTCCGAATCCGGATCTGAAACTGAAGCCGGGACTCACGGCCAACGTGACCATCAACACTCTGGAAGAGAAAGATGTGCTGGCTGTGCCGACAAAGGCGCTGAGGTTCAATCCTGACCCTGAGATGCTTAAGGGATTGGGAATCGAGGTTGACGGCATCGCTGACGAGTCCGAAAAGATAGTCTGGGTAAAGAGCGGAAACTCTATCTCGCCTAAGGCGGTGACTACAGATCACACAAGCGGAGACAAGACAGGGATCACAAGCGGCTTGACTGACGGAGAAGAGGTCGTTATAGGCCTCACGGCAGAAGCACCTAAGAAGATGGAAACGGCTGAAAGAAGTCCGTTCGAACCGGAACCTCGTGGTGGAAAGAAATAATGCCGGCAACATAAACTGGAAAAAGTATGAAAGACGTTATCAAACTTGAGGACATAAGGCGCGACTTCGTTGTCGGTGACGAGACCGTCCACGCATTGCGGGGAGTGTCCTTCACAATCACGGAGGGCGAGTTCGTCACGATAGTTGGAACCTCAGGATCAGGCAAATCCACGCTTCTGAATATTCTTGGATGCCTTGACACTCCGACTTCGGGGGAATATTACCTCGACGGGGTTTCGGTCAGGACGATGGACAAAAACGAACGCGCCACACTACGGAACCGCAAGATCGGTTTCGTGTTCCAGAACTACAACCTGCTGGCGAAAACCACGGCGGTCGAGAATGTGGAGCTGCCGCTGATGTACAATCCGGAATATTCAAAGAAGGAGAGGTTCGACCGCTCCGTGGAGGTGCTGAAGGCCGTCGGCCTGGGAGACAGGCTGGAACACAAGAGCAACCAGATGTCCGGTGGACAGATGCAGAGGGTCGCGATTGCAAGAGCCTTGGTGAACGATCCTGCGGTGATTCTCGCTGACGAGGCGACCGGCAACCTGGACACACGCACCAGTTTTGAGGTTCTGGTTCTGTTCCAGAAACTCCATTCCGAGGGTCGAACGATCATATTCGTGACCCATAACCCGGAGATCGTGAACTACAGCACACGCACCATCACACTTCGGGACGGTAGGGTCACGAGCGACGTCCGGAACGAGCATATTCTTGACGCCGCGGAGGCGCTGGCCAAACTGCCGGTCGAGAACGACCGCTGAGATATTCATAGATAATTTGCCTCCGCGACGAGGCAGGATATTCATAAAAGATTTTTGCAATGAATTTCGCCAATCTATTCAGAATAGCCCTGAAAGCACTGGGCAACAACAAGTTCAGAGGATTCCTGACGATGCTCGGCATCATTATCGGTGTCGGCTCCGTCATCACAATGCTCGCCATCGGCCAAGGCTCCAAGAAGAGCATCCAGGCCGAGATCAGCGAGATGGGATCCAACATGATAATGATCCATCCGGGAGAGGACATGAGGGGCGGAGTACGCCTCAGCGCCGATGACATGCAGACGCTGAAAGTCAAGGACTTCGAGGACATCCGCCAGGAATGCGGCCACGTCTCGCTTGTCTCCCCTTCCGTCAACTCCACCGGCCAGGCGGTCTATGGCGCCAACAACACGCCGACATCCGTCTATGGTGTCAACGAGGAATTCCTCGACATCAGAGGCTACAAGGTACAGGACGGCGACATATTCTCGGAGCAGGACATCAAGACGGCGGCGAAGGTCTGTCTTGTCGGGAAGACGGTCATCGACCAGCTTTTCACGAACGGCGAGAACCCGGTAGGAAAGGTCATCCGCTTCGGCAGTATTCCGTTCCGCATCGTCGGAGTGTTGGAAAGCAAAGGTTACAACAGTATGGGGATGGACCAGGACAACCTGATCATCACCCCGTACACCACCGTGATGAAGCGTATCCTTGCCGTCACCTACCTTCAGGAGATCGTCTGCTCCGCTCTGAGTGAGGAATATACCGATGAGGCCATCAGCGAGATCACCGATGTCCTCCGCCGCAACCACAAACTGAAGGAGGCCGATGACGATGACTTCAACATCCGTTCCCAGCAGGAACTTTCCTCGATGATGACCAGCACCAGCGATATGATGTCCACCCTTCTGGCGGCAGTGGCGGGAATATCGCTCCTCGTGGGTGGCATAGGCATTATGAATATAATGTACGTCTCCGTCACCGAGCGGACAAAGGAGATAGGCCTACGAATGAGCATCGGAGCGAAAGGCCGGGACATTCTCGCCCAGTTCCTGATCGAGGCGACACTGATAAGCATAACGGGTGGACTTTTAGGTGTGATCTTAGGCGTGGCGGCATCGTACATAGTCAAAGCCGCCCTCTCCTACCCTATCCTCATCCAGCCTTGGAGCATCGTCGTCTCCTTCCTCGTCTGCACCATAATCGGCATCTTCTTCGGTTGGTACCCGGCACGCAAAGCCTCCAACCTCGACCCGATTGAGGCCATCCGCTACGAGTAGCGGCATATCACCACCTGGCACTTAGACACACTGGTCACTGAGCTTGTCGAAGTGACAAAGTGTAGAAAAGGCAAAGCGGTTTTATGTGCAGGCGACAGCGAAAAAAAGGCAAAAGTCAAATTTTGCACGTTACCAAAATTTGACTTTTGATTTTTTCGCTGTCGTTTCTTTTTATACGCTCTTTAACCCGCTTAAAGCGCCGTAATACACAATAAACTGTAAATCAACCCGTTAGTTCATCACCCTTAGTTAGAGCCAACTAAAGATAACGGCTTTATTCCTTGTCTATCAATCGCTTATAAATCACGGATCCAGCCGCATCACTTTCACTGGCCTCTCATCGCCCTGGTAGAGTTGGCTGCACCAGTTGATCTTGCCGGTGTCTTGGAAGCCGCATTTCTCCATGACTCGGCCGGAAGCGGGGTTATCAACGAAATAATCACACCAGAGAGTATGGAAACCTTTAACATTGAAGCAGTAGTTGATCATCAGGCGAAGGGCCTCCGTACATATTCCTTTGTTCCAATATGGTTTGGCCACCCAGTAGCCGATTTCGGCGTCATCCTCGCCGATGCCGATGTTGCTCTCGCCGCTCGGATAATAACCAATACAGCCGATCGCCTCACCTGTCTCATTCAGCTCGATCGCCCAAGTGTGGTCATTTGTGAATATATTCCTGATCACATCAAGGCTTTCCTCGAGGCTCTCGTGCACCGGCCATCCAGCACGCGGACCGACCTCCGGATCGGAAGCATATTTGAACAACGCCTCGGCATCGCTTTCCTGCCAAGGCCGCAGTGTTATCCTGTTCGTTTTCATTTCACTCTTTTCTTCTTTCCGTCAGTGACTTATCAGCCGTAAAAAATGTAAACGTTAAGCGTGGCTCTGGATTTGCGAAAGGGAGAGTCAAAAAGCGGCCGCGGCATAGAGGAGATTCTTGTCAACATCATAGTGAACGGACATATTCATCGCCTCCCTATTCAAGAGGGCATAAACTCGTGATTCACTAACAATCAACCCGTTGCGGCTCACGCTTCTTGTAAAGACAGTCAGTGTAACCGCAAGGGCGACAGTCTGCAAACGTCCTATGTTCGCGGTTATGGATCCGACGGAAGATGTAGCGTCAGCGATAGGAATGAGGACCCAGATGCCGTTCATCATAATATGAAAGGAGATAGGCACCCATAGGTTATTGTCCCACACCATATACAGCCAGCTGAAAAACAGACTGCCGAGAGCGGTTACACAGAAGACCTGCAAACCGGACACGAAATCGTGTGATTGATAGAAATGTCCGAGCGTGAACAGAACCGCCGCCGGGAGAGCCGCCCAGATAAAGCGCCAGCCACAGTAGCGGTGCAGGACACCGAACAGGAATCCACGATATATCAATTCCTCAAAAAGTCCCGTGAAGACAGCGCCGAGGAAAAGTTTATCCCAACCAAACTCGACATGTCCAGCAATCAGGTTGCAGACCAACATAGGGATGCAGCACAGCAATCCAACCGCCGATCCTTTAAGAAAGTTCCTGCGGAGTCCCCAACATTCCAGAATATTCTTTCCTTTGCACACAATAGCAACCGTGATCAATGGAATGATGCAGGACAACAGATGCTTCATCAAAGAATATGCGAAAGAACCTTTCTTGAACAGGAGAGCGGCCAAGGCACTGTCATACGACACGACACGTTCACCGACATGTACCAAAGGGATGCGTGTCAGGACATAAAGCAGTGCGAATCCAGCCAGGACAACAACTGATTTTGTTAAATTCGATTTCATAAAACCCCACAAACCATATTTGACAAGCATTTGTGTCACTACCGTGACGATACTCTACAAATTTACATAAAAACTTATGTTTATAGTAAAGGATGTTACATAAAACAATGTTTTATAAATCTGATTCATCTTAACGAATTTATCCACAATTTTGTACATTTGCATTTTCCTTCTTGCACCATTCAAGGTCTCGTAAAGACGGAAATGGATTTTGTCTAAACAAAAGTACAGGATATGAACGAGTTACTATCCAAACTTCAAAGATGCGGGATTGTCTGGATCGCGGCCGTCTTGCTGACACAGATGACGGCGGCGGCGCAGAGCGTACTGCTTACCGGAAAGGTTGTGGACACGGACGGAGCTCCGGTGATCGGGGCGGGGATAATCTCTATGCAGAAAAAGACCACGGGAACGACCACGGATCTGGACGGGAAGTTCAGCTTCAAGGTGCCGGCGGGGACGGAATCCGTGCTGTTCTCCTCGGTCGGGATGAAAGACGTTGTCTATAAGATAGTTCCCGGCAAAACAGACGGCATCACTGTCGTGATGGAATGGGAGAGCACGCAGCTGGATCAGGTCGTGGTCACGGGTTACGCGCAGACAACTGTCAAAAGGATAACTGGCTCCGTGGCTGTCATCAATTCAGATAAGTTCGAGGCCAAGGCCATCTCGTCAGTCGATGCGCTGATGCAGGGTGAGGTCGCCGGTGTGGCCGTCTCAGCGACTTCCGGACAGCCAGGAACGCAGTCAAGGATCCGGATCAGAGGCGCGAACAACCTCTCTGGAACCAGCCAGCCACTTTGGGTTGTGGACGGAGTCCCGATGCAAAGTGACTCGCCAAGCCTCAGTTCCGAGCAGCTCGCCACCGGAGGCTTCGATGACATATTCGTGAACGGCATCGGCAACATCAACCCCAACGACATCGAGAGCATCACCATCCTCAAGGATGCCGCAGCGGCCGCCATCTACGGTTCCCGGGCGGCTAACGGTGTCATCGTCGTGACCACGAAGAAAGGCGAGGCTGGAAGGATGAGGATAAACTACAACAACACGTTCACCCTCTCGATCAAGCCTCAGAGAACCCTGAATCTGATGAACTCGGCGGAGAAACTGGCCTGGGAGGACGAGCTTTGGAACGAGTTCTCGGCAAGCAAGTACGAGGAATCCCTGACGGACAACACTGTGGTCTATCCGGTTGTCGGGGTCGTCGGGCAGATAAGGGCCGGACTCGGGAACTTCACGCGACTCAAAGGCGACACCAATGCCCAGAACGACTACATAGCCTCGCTCAGAAACAACGACACGGACTGGTACGGGCTGCTTTTCCGGAACGCTTTCTCGCAGGGACATCACCTTTCCCTCAGCGGCGGTTCGGACAAGAGCACATATTATGTCGCTCTCGGAGTCAACGACGAGGACGGAATGCTGATCCACAACAGCTACAGAAGGTACAATGTCAACTCGAAGATGACCCTAAAGCCTGTGGACTGGGTCCGCATCGACATCGGAATGGAGGCCGCAAGGCAGGAATCCAGGATGCCATATTCAAGCGTGGATCCGTTCAACTACGCCTACTTCTCCAATCCGTACGAGAAGGCGTACAACGATGACGGATCATACGCCGCCGACAACACCTGGTTCACCCTCGGGTACTACAACGGACGCGGAGTCGAACAGGTGATGCCGAAGAACGGATTCAGCCTCCTCCGCGAGCTGGACTCAAACTACAGCTCCACAAAAAACACGAACGGAACGTTCAGGACGCAGGTGGATCTCAAGATTCTGGAGCCTCTGCACTTCGTCGGGCTGGCGTCATATTCATTCGCAAACAACTCCACCGACAAGGTCGTGGACAAGGACACTTATACGGCCTTCCGGGACAGGCTCGGAAGCGACGACCGCTCGCAGACAAACCTCTACGGAAGCATCTCCCAGAACAGGACCGACAGGAACAGCTATGTAGTCCGTGGGCATTTCGCTTTCAACAAGACCTTCGGTGAACTTCACACCGTCAATGTGCTGGCCGGAGCGGAAGTCCGAGGCTCCGACGCCAACACGATCTTCACCAAACGCTACAACTACGATCCGAAGACCGGCACCACTTCCCTGCCGTCAGTCAGCGGCCCGCAGGACGAATGGGTGAGGCAGGTCGAGAAACTCAACGGGGAATATTTCAGCAAGACCCGCTACGCCTCGTTCTACGCCTCGGCGGACTACTATCTCGGAAAGACGATCGTCCTTAACGCATCGTTCCGCACCGACGGCAGCTCCAACTTCGGAAGCAACAGGCAGTTCAACCCGACATGGAGCGCGGGGGCGGCCTGGCACCTTGGCGAGGAGGAATGGATCAGGAAAGCCATTCCGAATCTCTCGCACGCTACCCTCAGGGCAGCCTACGGTTTCACGGGCGACGTGAACACCAGCACCTCCCACCTGCTTGTGATGCAGTACCTCCAGCAGCAGTACCGCTACTTCGGCGACGAGACTTTCAACCTCGGCACGATCCCTTCGGCCCCGAACCCCGACCTCGGCTGGGAGAAGACCCAGGACGCGAAGGTAGGCCTGGACTTCGGCCTCTGGAAGGACCGGCTCACGGTGAACACTGAATATTACTACCGCCTCAGCACGGACGTGGTCACATCCTCGCCCGTCCAGAGCACGACAGGATTCACCTATGTCTATTTCAACGCCGCCGACATCATGAACAACGGCGTGGAGGTCACGGTCAACGGCAAACTGCTCCAGAAAAAGGACTGGACAGTAAGCGCAGCCGTCAACTTCGCCTACAACTTCAACAAGGTTCTGAAATATAAGCCCGTCTCCCAGAGTGGGATAACCTCCAAGGACCGCTACGTGGAAGGCTACCCGACCGGGGCGATCTTCAGCGGGAAATACTCCGGGATAGCCTCCGACACGGGACTCTACCAGTTCAGGCTCCGTCCGGACGCGCAGATCGCCACGGCCACCGACCTCAACAAGCCGGACAACTACCGCTACTTCCTCGGCACCACCATCGCGCCGTACACCGGCGGCTTCAACCTCAGCGCATCGTGGAAGCAGCTGAAACTCAGCGTCAGCGGAATGTTCTCCCTCGGCTCGAAGACCTACGAGAAGATGCGCTACCCGGCCAGCTACAGCAACACCTCCCACAGCGGAGTCAGCACGGAGACCGTCCAGTCCCAGTTCAGCGACCTTTACGGCAACCACCTCAACGTGGAGAAGGACAGGACGAACAGATGGACACCTTCCCACACGACCGGAGTCAAGTACCCGCGCGTCTACGACTACTACGACGCCAGGTACAACTTCTCGTCCTACAACCCGATGGACTACAGCATCATCGACGCGGTCTACCTGAAGAACAACTCCTACGTCCGCATCAAGTCCATAATCCTGACCTACTCGCTGCCTTCGGAGGCTGTCAAGAAACTGAGGATGAGAGGATTGAGCTTCAACATCTCGATGAACAACTTCTTCACGTTCACGGGCTACGATGGAATGGATCCGGAAATCCCGGGAGCGACCTACCCGACCACCAGAAGCGTGTCCGGAGGCATCAATGTCGAATTCTAAAGAATCGGAAATGAAAAACATGGGAATATTCATGAACATCTTCAAGCGCGCCGCCGCCCTCGCCATTCTGGTCAGCGCCACCGGCTGCCGGGGCTACCTCAACGTCCAGCCCCAGGGGGAGGTCATCCCCGAGACGGACGAGGAATTCGCCGCGATCATCCACAACCGCCTGCGGGACATCGAGGGCGGCGGTGATGAATATGTCATCGGGAATATGGACGCCATCAAGCATCTTGAGGGCTGCGCCGACAATCTCGACGCCAACATCCGCACCAGCGCCAGCCTCACGTTCTTCGCCGGCGAGGAGATCGACAGCCGCCAGCGTGCCTACGAGGAGAGCTGGAAGATTGTCAGAGACTGCAACATAGTGATTGAGAATATGTCAGGCCGGGACACGGACATCGCCCGGGGCGCGCTTTCGGCGGCATATTCAATGAAAGGAATCATCTACTACAACCTGCTGAGGGAGTTCTGCCAGCCGTGGTCGGACGCCAAGGCCGGCGAGCTTCCGGGCATCCCTGTCGTGGAGAGTTTCGGCATCAACGACAAGCCGCTGCGAGGCACCATCCGCCAGACCTACGACTACGCCAAGGCTCAGTTGGACAAGGCGTTGGCGTTCAAGCCGACGGATCCGAAGTACCTGTTCACGGAGTGGATCATCAAGGCCTACAAGGCGAAGCTGGAGTTCTGGTGCCAGAACTGGGACAGCGTCGTCTCTCTCTGCGAGGACATCATCGCCCGCAGCGGCGTCTCCCTCACCCCGATTTCCGAATATGCCGGGATGATCAACGCGCAATATGAAGCCAAGGGCGAGGTGCTTGTCCGCTCGCACATCAACAACTCCAGCGAGCTGGACTGGTACTTCAGTTACTCGAAAAGCTATCTGGCCTCCCGACCGGCAAGCGCAAGACTCATCAGGCTGTTCGGAGAGAATCCTGAAAAGGATGTCCGCTATGCGGCCAGCTTCAACAGCAAAAGGATGAATGTCAAGACTCCCGAGTGCAAGGTCCGCCTCTCCGAGATCGTGCTGATGCTGGCCGAGGCCTACTATCACAAAGGGGACAACGATTCCGCCCTCAGATGGCTGAACGAGCTGCGCCGCAACAGGATCGAGGATGTCTCCGACCTGACAATGGCGTCGCTTCCGGCTGTCCGCCCCGACGACAGGATTGTTGTGGATTGTCAGGGGAAGGCCGTCACTCCCCTTCTCCAGGCCATCTTCGATGAAAGACGTAAGGAACTCTACATGGAAGGCGACCGCTGGTACGAGCTCAAGCGCAACGGCTGCCCGGAGTGGTGGGTGATCAGTAACGGATTGAAATACACCACGAGAGAGTACCTCTACACCTCTCCGATCTCCAAGTCCGACGTGGATCTGAATCCAGGACTGGAGCAGAATCCCGGCTATGTTTACTAATGACAACTTACATTTTTTAAGCATTATGAGAACAAAAAGAAATATAATTGCTATCTTAGCAACCTTCATTGTCGGCGCTACCCTCTGTGGATGTTCCTACAATGAGCTTCCACCGAAGACTTCCGATGCCTCCAAAAGCTATATCAAACCGAAAGGTGAGATCCCTACCGCTGCCGAAAGGGAGGAGTTGAAGGCCATCAGGGCCGAGTACGAGGCGGCGGTCAGCGCGGCCAAGGGCAAGTGAGGTTCGTGTCTTTAAGAAAAGAGTTTTGTTTTTTAATTTATAGCAGTATGTTTAAACGAATTCTAACATTTGTGGCGGCCGCGGCGGCCGCGGTGACGATCTCGTCATGCCAGAAGGATGACAAGCCGACTGTCGAGTTTGAGAAAAGCCTCTACACCGCCTATGCCAAGCGCAGCGTCGATGTGAAGGTCATCCTCAGCGAGCCGGCCACCGAGAATGTCAGTGTCATGATCAACTCCTCAGGAGCGAATGCGGGGACTGATTTCGAGCTGACCGGCGTTCCTGTCACGATCAAGGCCGGAGAGACCTCCGGCACATTCAGCGTAAAGAATCTTAATCTGACCCAGGCCAGTCCTCTGAACCTCGGGATCGAGTGTCCGTAAGGCTACGACCTCGGAACCAAGTTCGTCACCATCGTGGCTCCGGATCCGGAAGAGACGCTTGTATATTCATTCGAGTTGACCAAAGCGGACGTGCTAGTACTTTGTAACACTTAAAAGTTTAATATAGGATAGAGGTGCTTCAGCTTG
>ERZ791919.57-NODE-57-length-133213-cov-7.239640_pt1 | contig 133213 bp, 140 predicted proteins | sample MGYA00510137_ERZ791919 | MGnify/ENA primary metagenome ERZ791919 (study PRJEB30046, sample SAMN00792059) | human gut metagenome | study: EMG produced TPA metagenomics assembly of the A metagenome-wide association study of gut microbiota in type 2... | reverse complement strand
ATCAGCTTTCTGGGTTCTCCCAAAAGCGTATTGATCGAGACCTCAAATTCTTTCGATAAGAGCTTAAGTGTATCGGTATTCGGAACGGTATCTCCATTTTCCCAACGTGATACCGCCTGCCTTGTAACCATGATTTTATCTGCCAGCTCATCCTGTGACATTCCTCTTTCTGTACGAAGTTTCAAAATAATATTTTTTGTTTCCATCGTCGTCACCTCCATAACCATATCATATAGATAAATTTAAGTTCTGAAAAGCAACCTGCTGTTGCCATACTCTATGCCTGTCATCAACAAAATTTCAAAAATCCATTTAAAAGCCAGCGTATTTAGCGTCTGGCTTATTTTTTTCCTTGTCTTTACGCATGGGAAAGCTCCGGAAAATAAAGTTTTTCATTCTCAATACTTTTCAGCTGTTCCCCTAGATAAAACAGCCTGTAATCATCGGCACCGTCGTATTGCTCTGCCACACATATATCCATATCTTTCAAAGCTGGTGTGAAACCAAGCTGACAGTTATGATATTCCCCTTTCACTCTCTGCAGAACGTCCAAAAGTGTTACATGATTTTCGCATATGATGCTCTGTAAATGCAAAGTATTTTCTTCCATTTCTGCAACAATGAAACAGTCCATATCCTTTGCATAATATACATTTTCCATATCTGCTGAATAAAACATCTGCAAGCCAAATTTATTAAGCTGCTCTAGTGAGGAATTAACTGCACTGCGGCGAACCATATCCATATATTTCTGTTTCATCTGCTCATCTGCTGTATTTACCGGCATAAAAATTTCTCCTGCTGATTTTCCCATGCAAAACTCATTTTTTACAGAATAGCGATACTCTGTTTCCTTAGAAAATCCACACCTGTTATAAAAAACTACAGCATCCGGATTTGCAAACAGATAGAATCCATCACAGTCATCCTTGTACTGTTTTATCACATGCTCCATCAGTTTTTTTGCCAATCCCTGTCTGCGATATGCCTCGTCGGTCATGACTGTTCCGATCTGTATGTAGTTCCTATCTACACCATTCTGAAGAAAGGTCATCCTGTTTGCAGATACATTGGAAATTATTTTTCCATCCTCAATCAATGAATATGGAATATAATCTCCCTCAAAATATCCCCCTGTCACCCAGCCTTCAAAATCAAATCCGAATGTTTTCTTTGTTAAATCGTTTAAAGCGTGGCGCAGGGTATCGTCACGCATATAGTTGCTTACTAATTCCATGGTTTAAGCCTCCTCTTTTACTTTTTCAAAATCTACGGTCTGTTCCTTCATAGAAATTTTTGCCACCTGAAAGCCATATTTCAAAAGTTCCTTTTTGAATGTAAGAAACGAATGATCTATGGGCACTCCGGCAATGTTTTCAATTTCAGCATAAGTCAACTTGAAATCGTCTGTTTTATGTTTATTGATCCACTTCCATAAAGGATCATATTTACTCATAATTATCATTCACCTGCTTTCCGAAGCTATTTACAATATCCCTTGCAATCCGCCTGTCTGCCTCTTTCAAATTTGTCTCAATATATTGGCTGCCTTTTGGATCTCCTACATATCCGTTTGGAATAAGCGCCTTGTCCTCTGCTGCTCCATTGCACCATTTGCCAATCTGTTCTCCCTGCAGAAATGTTGGTTCTAACATGACAAGTACATTTTCTCTGACTGCCTCCGGATAAATTTCACGCATGGTTGCTGTCTCAAATGCTCCGGCATGGACATCAAACGCATCCCGAGGCATTTTGCTGATCTGAAACATTTCCTCAAATGGCATATCGGTAAGTTTCAAAATATAATCTTCTTCACCGGAAAAACCATGCTCCTTCAGCTCATATTCATATTCCATCCAGTAAGCCTGTAACTCTAATTTCCGGTTTGCATTCTTTATGGCTTCTACGATTGCAGAAATATGTAATCCATCCCCATGATCGTTAAAAACCACAACCCGTTTAAAACCAAATCTGTCCAGATTCTCAAGGTACTCCTCAATACATGCCATAATCGTTTCTTTGCTAAAAGCAAACGTCCCAGGAAAATGTCTGGTCAGTGCCTGTACTCCTCCAAGATAAAAAGGTGGTGCAATCACACATGGAATTTTCATGGAATTTAATTCTTCCCATACATCATGTGCCTGTTTATATGCCAGATAAATATCAGTTCCCAATGGCAGATGCGGTCCATGCTCCTCGATAATTCCTACCGGGAACAATACGATTGCCTCCTGCTCCACTAATTTTTCAACCTGTTCATATGTCATTTCTGACATGGTATCTTTGAAAATATTCATAATTTTTTCCTCTCATCAAAAATTTTTACACGATCAGATGCTGTTGTACTCTTTCTGGAGCATGGAAGCCTCTCCTACTATCACTTTAGTCAAGAACATATTCAAGCTGCACATCGCATGGCTCTTCTTCCGCCAGCTTCTGGTTGATTTCCTCTGCATGTACGCAGCCAATCGCTTTATATGCTGCCTGACTTTCCTTTGAAGAGTGTGCTGAGATATACAACTTATCCGCACCTAACCTCTTTGCTTCCTCACAAGCCTTATAGAAAAGTGTTTTTCCTATTTTCTTTCCACGATAAGGCTCTGAGACCTGAAAGCATACCAGTTCCACATATTTTGCTGTATTTCCAAATATGTTATGAGATACCGTAATAAAGCCAATAACCTCTTCTCCATCGAATGCACCGATTGCTGTCTGGTCATTTCCCATATGTAATGCCACATCTGCTGCAATTTTCTGACACTGTTCTACTGTCCAGTTTTCTTCAAATTCTATCGGTATCAGTTTCCACTGTCCATCCACATTGCGCCAGCATTCGATTACCCGTTGATGTCTCACGAAATGATCCAGTGAATATGTGTTAAAATTTTTACCATTTAATTCTTCATAATGTATTGTCATGTTTGTTCCTCTTTCTAATCTCACTCAATTTTTAGATTATCACCGTTCCGTACCATTTTAAACATCCCCGGTTCTACGCTCCGCTTCGGTCCTCGCAAACCAAGGTTCCCCGGACCTTGTGCGACATCCCACTCACATGGTCTTTCCTCAAAGCCATGCTTTTTATAGAATTCAACTGCTTCTTTCGTACTGATCAGTTCCAGACTGACCGCCCAATCCGCTGGCTTATGCTCTAATAAATATTGCTGTAATTCCATAAGCAGCATTTGACCAACGCCTTTCCCTTGATGTCCGGGCAAGACAGCAAAATCTTTTATGTAAAATGACATACCGCCATCTCCAATAAGCCTAACCATACCGATTGCTTTTTCTTCTTCGTATGTCACAAATGAAGCTGCTGTATTTTTCAAGGCACATTCTACCTGTTCTCTGCAAGGTGGCTCCAAGTCAACCGATAAAACGCAGAACCAATCCATTTTTCTTTTTGGATCAGCTCTGCGTCTTAGCGTCTAGCTCATTTACAATTTGAGTTTTAAATTGTTTTACATTTACAAGATACTCTCTCCTGCATTTCGGACAAAACAATGGTTGATGATACAACACGGTATCTTCCCGTACTTTCGTCCTTGTATTCCCACCACATGCAGGGCAGGGAATCCACTGATTTACTGCTTTTACCGCCACCTTTTCCTGAAATGTAAAGCTGCTTTTAAAATCCGCCATAATGCCCTAATGTTTCTGCTGCAAGCTCCGATCCCTTTTTCATAGCCTCAGCAATATCTCCATGAATCAGGTGTTCACATACGAATCCGGCATGATAGCTGTCTCCGCAGCCGGTAGTGTCGATCACATGCCCTACCTTACTTGCTGGAACCCGATAACGCTCTCCCCGGAAACAGGTAACGCTGCCACGTCCCGCCAAAGACATATTAAACAGCCCATCATATTTCTTAGAAAATTTTTCGAAGTGACATAATAAATTTTCCTCTCCGCTTATCATAAAATAATCTATGTAGGGCGCATACTGTTCCATATCATCAAAGTCCCGGTAAATATCAAAATCGACCGCCAGTTTGAAATGATATTTCTTCTTCGCATCCAGGACCTGGTGAAAGCATCCTGCCCAGAAGTGAATGAAAACAGCATCCGCATGGGCAATGACATTTAATTCTGCTTCGTTCAAAATCATTTTATCGACAATATCTCCATTCCAGGAGTTTTCCTTATAATACCGGTCACCTTCTGCCGTCAGATAAGTTCTGTTATTGGCAGTTGTCATTCCCGATTCCACTCTTATATAATCGATATTGATTCTCTTATCTGCAATCGAATCCATAATACAATCTGCATAAGCATCTCTTCCCACAGCTCCCAGTAAAGTGACTTCCATTTCATCAAATCCGGACGCATGAGCTGCAAAATTAAGGGCCTCACCACCCGGCCTCATCTCATTTGTTCCATCAAACACGTCTACGCAGAGACATGGCAACGCAACTAATTTTATCTTCATTTTTCCATCCTTTTCCTGAACCGGATCATCCATTATATTTTCAGCGACAGTTCCTCTATTTTGTCATCCAGTCTGTACCCTATCTTTCATAGCCTGTCCCTATTCCATGCCATGATATCCACAGAGCATCACTTTGGCGGTAAACACACCATCCTGACAGGTAAATGTACTTGCACCACCGGTCTTTTCAGCAATATGGCGGACGGACTGGATACCGAGACCGTTTCCCCTGCGCTTGGACGAGATGAAAACTCCGCCCTTTTCCCTGACTTCGCCGTCAAACGCATTTTCGACCTCAATCAGCAAAATTCTCTCAGCATGAACATATGCGGTAACCCTGATCTGCCGCCGTACGGTCGCAGTACGAAGACTTGCCTCCAGTGCATTTTCCAAGAGGTTTGACAGCACCAGACACATATCCATCTCATCTGTCGGAAGTAATTCCGGCAAATCGAGCTGTGCACAGAAGGGAATGTCCTCGCGCGTACAAAGTGTCCAGTAGTAACCAACTACTCTGTCCGCTGTGCGGTTTTCACAAAAATTCATATCCAGAGTTGGAATTCTGGAAACCGATTTTGCAAGATATGTCTTCAGACTTTCCAGATCACCGTCTTCTGCCAGAGCCGAGATCTGATAGAGCTGATGGCGCATATCGTGCCGTGCCTGCCGCGCCTCTTCAATCGCAGCCGTAAGATTATCATAACGTTGCTGCTGCATGGAAAGCATCTGGTTTTCATTCTGCAGTCTCGCGTTCCGGTTGATACTCACCGCCATCAACAGAAAGATCATATTGAACCAGAGCATCAACACCAGAAGTGCAATGCTGATAACGATATAGCCCTGTAAAACCCTTCCGGTCTGGAGAGTTGACTGGTAACGCGGGATCATGAAAAGATTCAGCAGAATAAACTCCACAGGAAGCACCCAGAACACATACCATGTCTGTGCGAAATTGTCATCTTCAACCATCGTCCGGACTACATGCGTTGCCGGATAATATGCCGCAGCTACGATCAGCCAACAGACCGCATTATAAAAAACACAGGCTTCAAAGCAGAACCACGGCCCCTGCACCGTTTCCTGTGCATGCATCACAATTGCTGCGCTGACGGCTCTGGACAGGCTGTTGATGCATGAAAATACTGCGCAGGCTGACAGTGCAATCGACCCGGATTTCCACAGGGAAATCCGGAGTGTACTCACATACAGTACGATCGCCAGCAATACAATGAGCACCAGAGCAGGCACTATGGACATGCGACGATTATAGCAGATGAGTCCTCCTGCGGTACAAAATCCTGCCAGCAGCGGCAGCACCCACGCGGCAAGCCATCCCGGTGACTGCTTTAAATAGGACTTTACCGGAAAATACGAAAGAAGAAGACCGGGTAAGATCACGGTCAGCTCTAAAATTGGCCGTAAAACATCCTTCATCCGATGCGCCCCCTTTGCAGCAAAAATTCCATAAACACCTGACGGGCACTTTTCAGAAGATTCTGACAGACATAGACGCGGCTGCCATCCCTCATGCAAAATGCATCCGCTTCAAAATCCTCTGCCTGTTCAAGATTGACTATGACGCCGCGGCCACAAATGAAAAAGCGCGGATCTTCCTTCAGGGACTCCGTGAATACCTTGAAGCTCTGCCTCGTAGCGAGGGTCTTTCCGGCGACAGTATGGATATTAATTATATGGGCAAAATGCTCAGCATACACAATGTCACTACAACACAGACGGATATCACTTCCACTGACCTTGATGTCCAGAAATTTTTCCTGCTGCGGCAGCCTTTTAAGCATTTCGTCCAACAGTCCGGAGAGCTCGTTTTCCGAAAACGGCTTGACCAGATAGTGCAGAGCCCGTACCTGAAAACCTTCCAGTGCATGATCTGTCGAGGTGGTGGTGAAAACGAGAATGCAGTCTGCATCCTTCTTCCGGAGCTCCCGTGCCACATCCATCCCACTGCGGCCAGGCATATAAATATCCAGAAACGCAGCGGTAAAACGCTGCTTTTGCCTGGCTGCAAGGAAGGCCTCTCCACTGTCAAATTCCAGAATTTCAGCCTGTGCGCCCCGCAGCCCAAGCTGCCGTACCAGCCGTTCTTTCATCAGCGTACGCTCGGCCGCAAGGTCATCGACAATTGCAATTCTCATAACCGCATGTCTCCTTCCTGTATGAATTCAGCTTGATTATAGCATGACTGTCAGGTGTCGGCAAACCCGGATTTCATGCCGGAATCAGGCATTTCGTGCCAGATTACGGGTTTTCGTGACAGACAGCTTGAAAAGGGCAGCCAGAACTGTCTATACTGAATAGAACGTAACTATTCAGTGCAGGTCGAAGCATTTACTGCCAAGACCGTAAGAAAATGATTCAGTAATGCAAAATCCCATCGGCGAAGCCGATTTGGAATGGATTTTGCATCGTAACTGTGAAGCTGCTGAACAGTTACAATGGAACAAGCAAACCAGGAGGATTATTCATGAGAAAGAAAAACAAGATCTATTCTGTTCTGACACTGCTGCTGACAACAGCGTTGTGTTTTAGTACAACAGCCTGCAGCCAAACCCGGCAGCCCGCTGAGCCCACACCTGCTCAGGAAGAAACAACTGTGCAGGAGCCTTCCGTACCGGAGCCGGAAACTGAAGCAGCAAAAGATACTGTGCCCGAAACCGAAACTGAACCTTCCACTGCCGCACTGTCCGTAAAGGCCCTTCAGCCAAAGCAGGTGGACGAAAACCCATACATGGCAAAAAGTGATGCAAACATCCACCACGACGGCTACAATACCGACTCAACGGATGAAATTCTGCCACTCGGCATTTACCCTGAGATCAATGTCTCTTATGAAACGACGAACCCGAACGCCTCTCCTGCCATTTATTTTGACAGCTACGGCCATGCGGTTGCACCGCTGCTTGGCGGCATCGCCATCCGGGACCTCAACGCCGAGGAGACGAAGACGCTCGGTTATTTCTCTCCCACACAGCATGACGGTGGCGGCTATGTTATCCAGAGCTCCTACACGTTCCTGGATTCAGAAAACCGTATCGTCTGTCCTACAAGCAATAATCACGTGCTGATGCTGCGTACAACAAAGGAGGACGGAAGCATTATTCCTGAATTTGAAAAGGTTCTGGATATTGATATCAAGGCGGCAGCGGAAGCTGTGCTTGGCAAGGAGCTGACTCAGAATCTTCTGTCTGTAGTCTTTGACTACGACGGAAACCTCTGGTTTGCTACCGGCGGCTTCCGTATCTATCCGGAACGCCAGCAGCAGGGCGTCATCGGTTACATTGCCCGTCCTGCCATTGATGCAATCTTAAACGGCGGACAGGAAGACCTTTCAAACGCGGTCTTTGTTCATGAACTGGCACCCGGCGAGGGTGCGGAAAACGGCATTGCCTCCTCCCGTGACGGTGCGGTCATTCTGACAAACCAGAACTGCTATTTGCTGCGTGCCAAAGAGGGCGTCAATGTCGTATGGTGCACACCATATGAAAGCGTTGGTGCAAAAGTCAGCGGCGAAGGCGATAAAACAACCGGCGGCGGTCTTGCCTGGGGCGGTGGCTGCTCTCCTACGCTGACACCGAACCTCGTCCTGTTCACCGACAATCAGGATCCCGTAAACCTGCTTGCGCTCGATATGAAAACCGGCGAAGTTGTAGCAAGCTGCCCGATACTGGATGATCTGCCTGAAGGCTATCAGGTGGCCATTGAGAACTCCGCAATGATCTACGATGACGGTAACGGCACGGTCAGCACTATCGTCTGCAACTGGTTTGGTGCAGGTAATGCAGGACTTTCCGACCCTGACAATGACTCCTCAATCCAGAGCTACTCAAACATTTATGACCAGAACTGGATCATGAAGGGTAATGTCATGATTGCGCCCGGTGTCGAGCGCGTGGATACCGTGAAAACGGCCGACGGCTATGAAATGAAGAGCATCTGGTGCCGAAATGACTTAAGCGACACCTCGATTATGAAGCTTTCCACCGCGACGGGCTATATCTACGGCTATGTACAGGATCTGACCACAGGCATGTGGCAGTATATCATTCTGGACTTTGAAACCGGCAAGACCGTTTTCACAATGGATGTTTCCGATAAATATGGTTACAACAATATGGCCATCGGCATGTATGCCGGCAACAGCGGCAACGCGCTCTACTGCCCGACGGGTTATCTGGAGCTGCTGCGCTTACAGGACCGCTTCGTCTACCTGCCGGAGCTTCCATACCGCAAGGTTGATCTCGATCAGGCGGCAAGAAATGTTCTTTCACAGGATCAGTTCACACAGGACGGCGGCGAAGGTGAAGTGGCAGGCTGGTGCAACAGCGTAAGTGTCCGCAACGTACATCCCAACACCACAGTTGCCTTCCGCATGAATAATCTTTCCGGCAGCGTTTCCGACCTGACACTCTATGCCTATGGCATGGACGGCAGGCTGGCAAAGGTTCCCACAGAGCTGTGGTCGATTACAGACGAGAATGGTGAAGCCGTAACGGAACTGACTGACGGCACACTCTATGAACTGCGTGTAACCGTCGCTGACGGCGGCGATCTCGACCTGAGTGAAACGGAAAAAGAGATCCGTCTCTCCGTTGTACTTGGAAAATAATTCGTAACTATTCAGTACAGGTCGAAGCATTTACTGCTAAGACCGTAAGATAATGATTCAGTAATGCAAAATCCCATCGGCGAAGCCGATTTGGAATGGATTTTGCATCGTAACTGTGAAGGTACTGAACAGTTACAATAATTCATTTCCGGATCCGGCGTTTCAAACGCCGGATTCTTTTTATCTTTATGGAGTATCACAGCGAAAATACCAATATTCTGCAAATATCCATACTATGCTTCCCTCATACCTCGTTCCAGTAGTAATATCCATCTTTATTTTCATTGTAAAATTAAAATCTGTCTTGACTTTTTATCCTTCATATTGTATCATTCAATACAGTTCAAAAAAATACTTTTCAAAAAGAGGTATAAGTAATATGGATCCGTCTACATTTGTGGCTTTTTTCCACGATGCGTTAAATGCCTATAATAAGATGTGCGAACCGATCCTGCAGGAATTTGATATTCCGCAGGTATCCTTTGACATCTTAATGTTTCTGAAAAATAACCCTGATTTATGTACCGCCCAGCAGATCAGTGAATTCCGGAACATTAAAAAGAATCTGGTTTCTGTTCATGTGGATAAGCTGGTAACAGCAGGTTACCTGCAAAGAGGAACGGTTGCCGGGGACAGGCGGAAGATCCTGCTCTCCTGCACCGAAAAAGCGCAGCCGATTCTTAAAGCCGGCCAGGAAATGCAGCAGAATTTCAAACAGGAGCTTACCCTGAATATATCCGGAGAACACATAAGTATTTATAAGGAAATCATCGAAGCTATGGCCGGGAATGTCCGCCGGATGCTGAATGAATAACATGCAAATTCAAAAGGAGATCATCACTATGCAGGATAACAGGAATTTTTTAGGTACGGAGCCCATTGGAAAGCTTCTGCTCAAGCTTTCGATTCCGACCGTAATCGCCCAGCTCATCAACATGCTTTATAATATTGTAGACCGGATTTATATCGGTCACATCCCCGGGGAAGGGAGCCTTGCCCTTACCGGAGTCGGTGTCTGTATGCCAATTATTATGATTGTTTCTGCCTTTGCAGCCCTTGTCAGCTCGGGCGGTGCACCGAGAGCATCCATCTATATGGGCAAACAGGACAATGACTCCGCAGAACAGATCTTAGGAAACTGCTTCTCTCTCCAGATTGTGGTTTCTTTATTTCTGACTGTGATTTTACTGATCTTTGGAAAGGATTTATTACTGGCTTTCGGTGCCAGTGAAAATACCATCGGTTATGCAACCGATTATATGCGGATCTATGCCTTTGGCACCCTGTTTGTCCAGCTGACGCTTGGCATGAACGCCTTTGTAACCGCCCAGGGTTTTACAAAGATTTCCATGTTTTCTGTTCTCATCGGTGCAATCTGTAATATTGTTTTAGATCCTGTATTCATCTTTGGCTTTCATATGGGCGTAAAGGGGGCTGCCCTTGCAACTGTCCTGTCACAGGCCATTTCCACGATCTGGGTAGTCCTTTTCCTCTGCGGCAGGAAAACACAGATCCGTCTCCGGAAAGCCTGTCTGCTTCTCAAAGCGAAGGTGATTGTTCCCTGTGTTATGCTTGGACTTGCCGCCTTCATCATGCAGGCAAGTGAAAGCGTTGTAAGCGTCTGCTTCAATTCCTCCCTGCTTCGATACGGTGGTGATATTGCTGTCGGAGCAATGACCATTTTAACCAGTGTCATGCAGTTTGCCATGCTGCCCCTACAGGGAATCGCCCAGGGAGCCCAGCCTGTTTCCAGTTATAATTACGGAGCCAGAAATGCAGACCGGGTGAAAAAAACCTTCCGTCTGCTTCTGATTACCTGTCTGACCTATTCCGTTTTGCTTTGGGCGGCTGTAGAGCTTATTCCAGGTGCATTTGTAAGCATTTTTACTTCCGATGCGGCATTGGTTTCCTTCACGGCTCCCATGCTGAGAGTCTATCTGGGCGGTCTGTTCCTGTTCGGTATCCAGATTGCATGCCAGATGACCTTTACCTCTCTGGGCAAAGCAGTAAACTCTATTGTTGTTGCTGTTGTCCGTAAATTTGTACTGCTGATTCCACTGATCTATATCATGCCTCACCTTGTGTCCAATAAAACCGTAGGTGTCTATATGGCAGAACCCATCGCGGATATTATCGCAGTACTCTTTACATCTGTTTTATTTGCGGTTCAGTTCAAAAAAGCACTTGCAGAGATTCAGAGTTAGCCTGTTTTACAGGCTGGCTATCGCAATTGCATAGATGTATAAAAGTACTGCATGATATCCCAAGGTTGATGTCACAATGGTTACAAATATTACAGCACAGACTGCCAGCACATATTTGACATATACACCATCTAATTTTGCAATATTAACAATGATTGTCGGAACCCACAATAAGATCGATCCCAATATATATGCAATTGCCATTATTTTCATATCTACAACAAAAATCCCCAATACATTTAAAAGAAAAACAATCGAGAAAATCAAGAATGTAATTCTCATGACCTTGGCAACCGATTTATTCGCGTGCTTTTCTTCTTTTCTCTATCTTTTCTCCGGCATAGCTGTGATTATCAGATAGATGCTCCCTAAACCTACTACACTTCCAAGCATAATCAGAAGCATGATTTCAGGCTCTACCGTATGACCTCTGAATACCGGATTACAATCTAAGGAATCCGATATTGCCTTTACTATCTGACTTGGAAAGCCCTGTGCTTCCATTTCTTCAAATGCACCTCGAAGCATATGATTCTTAAGCAAAGCTGTCCCATAAGTTCCCGGCAGATAACTGAGTGCCTTCTGCAAGCCTTCACCAAAGTTTGAAATTGGCATATATGCTCCACACACGAATCCATATCCGGCGCTCACAACGGTTCCAACAGCTGACATCTGTCCTTGTGTTTTCAAAGGATAACAAACAACGCTTGATAAAACAGTACCAAACAATACCAGCAAAATTATATCCACAATCAGAAATGCCACATCCCCTGCGCGAAGAAACCATCCCATCTTCCATACGTATACGAAGCAAGCGGCCAACGCCACCATATTGACCATCAGGGAATTCAATACCGTTGAAAAGAAATATCCAAGATATATCATTGGTTTTCTGACCGGTGATACATCAAAATCTCTGCGAGAACCATAAACCCTGTCCTGTACCATGGTCAGATTCACGCAAAAGGTTACTGTTACACAGCTTACAGCCAGAAGTGCTGCCGCCAACTGCCCGGCAACCGTTCCATTTATGAGTTTATCTGATATTGGCAATGTTTCCGGCATATTGGACAGAAAGGAATCCCTGTAAACCTTAGCCAGAAAAGTCGCATATAAAACAATCAGAATAATCGGCGTTATCATGGCAGAGACTAACATTCCTTTATCTCTGAAAAACAATTTTCGATTTCGATTCACTAATGACATAAGTATTTTCATTGCTGTTCACCTCCTAATGCTTTTCCCGTAACTGCCAGAAATACATCATCCATTGCACCCTTCACAATTTCATAATCACGGAAAACCGATGCATGATTCACAATCAGATCCGTTGCAGCCAACGGATTTCTGATTGCAATCCGGTAGCCATCCCTGATTTTCTCATAGGGCAAATTTAAAGACTCTGCCTCTTCCTTTGTCACTCCATAAAGAGACAAATAATCCTTTACATATTCGTTCTTTAATTCGTATGGTGTTCCCTCTGCTGCAATACATCCATGGTCTATAATTACAACATAGTCGGCCGAAGCAGCTTCCTCCATGTAATGCGTGGTAAGAAGTACCGTCAGCCCTTCTTCCTTGCGAAGAGATTCTATGATGCTCCAGATCATTTTTCTGGTCTGCGGATCCAGACCCGTTGTTGGTTCATCAAGAATTAAAAGCTTCGGTTTATGTAGCAGCGCCCTTGCGATATCAACTCTACGTCTCTGTCCACCGGAAAGCTTTCCTACCGGGCGGTCAATAAATTCCTTCAGGTCAAAAATCTTATTTAATTCATCCAGTCTATGTCCAAAATTCTTACCGGTTATCCCATAAAGTGCAGCTCTGCTCTTCAGATTTTCTCTTGCAGTCAGTGGTTTATCCAGAACACTGTCCTGAAATACAACACCGATATTTTCTTTAATTTCATGTGAATGCTTCCTGACATCCTGACCATTTACATGAATCGTTCCACTATCAGCAGTCAACTGTCCACAGATCATGGAAATGGTCGTACTTTTCCCTGCACCATTTATGCCCAGAAATGCAAACAGTTCTCCATATTTTACCTGAAAACTCAAATCGTTAACTGCCTTTACATTACCAAAACTCTTTCTTAAATGTTCAATTTCTACCATATTCTCATTCATAAGTTCATCCCTCCATAGATGTATCTATAAAACCTGCTAAACATCATTTATTCGTATATAAAAAGACGCAGGTAAAAACATTTCGTTTCTGCTCTGCGTCTTAGCGCCTGGCAATGAATTGATAATCCAATATATGATCCTTCACACCCAATCCCTTTAAATATGTCAAACCGGTATTGTGAAGCATACGATACATATTTTCCTTCGTATCTTTGACAATTCCTGATGCAATAAGAGTTCCTATCCCCTGTGTATACACCATCATTGTCATTGCAAAATCCATTACCTGGTTTAAAGTAATTCCAAGTAGGTCTGCCATTTTCTGATACACATTGTCGGTATCCGGATTATTCGTCTGCAACCGGAAGCCTGTACTTAGAATCTGGCTTCTCTCTCCCGTGTAAAGAAAACGGAACAAATTGGGATTTTCTAGCGCTAAATCAATGGTTCCTCTTCCTCTCTGTTCGAATGCGGCAACTTCGTTTTCATTCCGACTATAATACTTATCCTCTACATACTGCTCCGCAAAAGGAATCAATTCCTCACGCAAGCCATCCATTCCACCAAACTGCCATGAAATCGGTGCAGTGGAGCATCCCAGCTCCCTTGCTACAGCTTTTATGTTAAGAGCGGCATATCCATCCCTGGAAACAAGCTCCAATGCAGCCTGCAGCATATCTTCTTTTTTTATTCTTGGACTACTTGGCATATATAATCTCCATTTTGTAATCAATATGGGTATATTTGTCAATCAATAATTATTCCAAACAAATTAAGGGATACTATTTTTATTTAAGAAAATTATATCCCCTTCCCGCATTTTTAATCTATATTCTTCTGGTACAAATCCAGCACATAGGTTGCCCGAACCACGATTTTATTTCCATGTTTCATAATGGCATCCCGTATTCCTGAAAAGAATGCATCTCTGCTTGAATCTTTTATTGTAATCAGATCCGCATTAGTTTTGATATACTCTATGAAACCTTGTGCAGTATAACTTCTTTCCCCATAAAATTTATATTCTCCCAAATAGGTAAATCCATAGGATTTCCCATTTTTATAGTCAAATTTACAGGTATAAGGAATATCTACTTCATAACAGGTATCGTATACCTTCTGTATATCATCGTATAGATCAGCATTAGCACTCTTGTAATCATCCAGCATCCGAAACATTGCAAGATAGCCTTTATTTTTCAGGATTTCATAACACTTACGATAAGCAAGATCTTCCTTAATCCACTGAATGGTTGCTGCAGAATATACCAGATCAAAATAATCCGGAGCAAACAAATGTGTTTCAAAATCATCATGGACCATTTTAAAATTCTTATAACTCCCATACTTCTTTTGCATTGCTTCAGCAAGATTTTCTCCAAGCTCAATTGCCGTATAATCGCAGCCGGACTGAATCGCAAAATCCGATGCCTGTCCGGTTCCCGGTCCGATCTCCAGACATTTTTTACCTGCCTTTAATTCACAGGTAGTTCGAATATACTCAAATAATTCCTCTGAATACCGCCCTCTCCACTCATCAAACTGCTCTGTAATCATATCAAAAACAAGCCTCTTGTCTTCCGGATATTTATCCCCTAACATTTTCCCCATTACCTCCAATACCATAAATTCGTTTATTGTAAATTCATTTATAGTATAACACATTATACATACATGTCAATTACAAATACATATTTTTCACTTTTTCCTGTTTTTCACCCTTATTTTTCCTCAGTCATTTAGATGTTTCCCCTATATTCCAAAAATCTGTCCTGGTAGCTTCTTTTTCTCCTTATATGGGAACTGCTTATCAAACTCCTCCGCTTCCTGTTCATCAACCAGATAGCCTTCCGGAGTTGCATACTCTCCTGTGATTGTACTCAAAGCATTGACTTTCTAACCTTTTTCCCTTATAAATAAGAATATGACATATTACCCATCATTTGAATAGGTAAATATATTTACCCGATAAGGAGACCATTATGATTAATCAGGAGCGTTTCATCCATCGTTTTAAAGAATTAGTTTCCATTCCCAATTCCTCCAAAGAAGAAGCTGCCATGTGTGACTATCTGAAAAAGGCACTCACGGAACTGTCCATCCCTTTTGAGGAAGATGATACGGCATCCAAAATTAACGGAAACTGTGGTAATCTCTATGCTTATGTTGAAGGAGAAAAGGCGCTCCCCCCGATCCTTTTATCTGCTCATATGGATTCGGTAGAGCCTGCCAAAAAGAAAAGCTGCATCTTTCATCCCGATGGTACGATCACTTCAGATGGAACGACCGTTTTAGGTGCCGATGACCTCGCCGGAATCTGTGCTATTTTAGAAGCCATTACTTCCATAAAAGAAGACGGCATGGCTCACCGTCCCGTAGAAATTGTATTTGATGTTTCCGAAGAAACCTATTGTGAAGGCATCCAGCAGTTTGATTTCTCCAGATTAAAATCAAAGGAAGCCTATGTATTTGATCTGACGGGGCCGATCGGCGGAGCTGCCTGTCAGGCACCTGCGATTCTTTCTTTCGAAGCAGTTTTCCACGGAAGGGCTGCCCATGCTGCCTTTTCTCCTGAAAACGGAATCCACGCCATCAAAGCTGCTGCACATGCCATTGATACGATCTCCTGTGGCCGGATCGGAGACACGACCGTGAATGTCGGCACCATACAGGGAGGCTCTGCGACCAACGTTGTTCCGGAAACCTGCATCGTAACCGGAGAGGTTCGCAGCTTCCATAACGAAAGTGCACTGCGAAAACTCGATGAAATCAAAGAAACCTGCAAAGAAGCCGCGCTCCTTGCAGGTGCCTCTGTTGATTTTAAGACAGAAACCCTTTGTCTGGCTTACCGGGTAGAGCCTTCCTCCAGGGTGGTCAGCCGGTTTACTAAAGCCTGCGATTCCCTTCACCTTGAAACGAATCTGATCAGTACTTACGGTGGCAGTGACAACAATCACTTCTTCCATCATGGTATCACAGGCCTTGTGGTTGCCTGTGGAATGAACGACTGCCATTCCTGCAAGGAATATACCAGTGTTCCGGATCTGATGAAAGCCGCCAGACTGGCTGAAGCACTCATTCTGGCTGAATAGTTACTATAATTTTATAACTTTTCTAAAACTCTATACACCTCATGCAGGTCGGTAATCACCTCATCCACCTGCACTCCGGCTTCCTGTATCATGGTATCATCCCGTCCTTCCGGATGATACCAGCAGGTACGGATTCCGGCATGGTTTCCTCCCCGGATATCACTGGTAAGGGAATCTCCCACAATCAGCACTTCCTCTTTTCTTACCGGATCGATGGCATGAAATACCTGGGTAAAGAATTCCTGACCTGGCTTCTCTGCCTTTAAATCCTCCGACAGAAAAACACCATCCATGAATTCTCCAATCCCGGAAAGGCGAAGCTTCTTCGTCTGCGCCACAACCGTTCCATTCGACACCACATATTGTTTCACTCTGCCCTGCAGGGATTTCACAATATTGAGGCTGTCATCGCAATACACAATCGTATCTCCCAGGCGCACCTGATATTTCTCATTGAATTCTTCTGCAAGACCCGGATCAATTCCTTCACTTGCGAAGAAATCCCGGAATCTGCGAACCAGAATCTCCGGTTTCGTAAGCTCTCCACGCTCTAACCTCTCCCAGTAAGTCCGGTTGATCTTCGAATACCGTGCGATCTTCTCATCCGTGCATTCCCCCAGATGATATTCCTCAAATAAGCTTTGGATAGCTGCCTTTTCTGCTGCCAGGAAATCCAGTAAGGTTCCATCCACATCCCATAAAATTGTTGTAATCATTCGTCCTCTCTCTCGCCTACTTTTCAAACCGGAAATAAGCAAAGTCAAAATTACTTCCGGGCAGGAATGCAAAGGATACCTTCTGTTTACCGGTAACATCCTGCAATGCAAACGTTCTTTCTTCATAAGAATCCGCGTTTTCTGTCCGGAATTCACATAGGATTCTCTTCTCTCCATCCGCACCTGTCAGAATCAGGTGAATACTGTTAAGCGCTAGCGGAGATTTCCCACTGATCCGGATCTGTTTCGGCATTTCCGTGGCAAAGTCAAACGTACCAAAGTCCAGCATCACATTATTTCCGATTCCGGTTACGCATCTTCCCTCCACGGTGAATTTATCTCCATAAATATTCTCTGCATCAGCAGCATCATTTTGTTCAAATTCCCGCTCCTGCTTTTCAAAGGAAAATCCGCTCACCTGGAAACCATCTGTCGTTTCGATGCAAAAGCTTCCGATTCTCTTAAGCTTCCTTGACAGCTTGAAGGTGTTCGGCTTAAAGGTCATCCATTCCGGCGGCTCATGGTAAGAGAATTCACCTAAGAGTTCTCCGTCTTCTCCCGGCACGCCATCATAGAACCGGATCTGCACCGGATCAAGGGTATTGGCCCAGATCGGAACCGTAACGGTGTCAGACCCTGCTGCCCCAAAATCAATATGGTCGTATATCGCATAGGAAGAAGCTCCGCCTGCTGCAAATCCGACTCCCTTATTAATACCGCTGCTGATATTCTCGCTGCCTCTAGTATAAAGTCCTCCGGTTACGAAATTATACGGATCGGTTACGGCAACGCCCAGTCCCTGTGCCGTGAATTTTAATACCGAAAGGATATGATAACGCTCCGTTCCATTTTTGCACATCGCGCGGAGCCAGAAGCTTCCATCTCCGTTAGTCTTTACAGTAACTGTATGATCCGGATTCACCGTACATTCTGCAAGATTGGTTACAATTCCTTTCTCATTCGTCACACGGAACTCAATGTCATCCGCATAGTCCGCATTTTCCGGATAAACGATGTAAGTCACCCTTCTTTCACTGGCTTCCTTTGTAAAGGTAAGGCTCTCTGCCTGCAATTCGATCTTACGAACCGGAACCTCATCTGCTCTTCCACATTCGGTCGAAGCAAAGGTAACCTGCTGTTCCCTTACTTTATTCTTCCCATCCGGTGCATTTACCGACAACAGACTGATACTACAATCCGGTATTCCCGGGGAGGTCAGAGTCACTTTGATTTCACCCGGCTTTCCGCTCGAAGCAAGTACTACCAGCATTTTACCGGAAAACAGTCTCCGGGAGGTTCCCTTATACGGATCGAAGTCCGTGCTGTCTCCATTATCAAGCCCTAACAGCCTTCCCTCGCCCTCCACACAGACATTGACACGGTTGTTGGCATTCGCGCAGAAAATGCCCTTTTCATCTACGGCAGAGATTTCAAGGTAAATCAGATCTTCCCCGTCCGCATACACTTCCGTCTTATCGGGATCCATCCGGAAACCTGCTGCATCCCCGAAGGAACACTGTACATCCTCTGCAATCACCCTTCCGTTTTCATCATAAGCCAGTGCCTTTAATTCGCCTTTTTGATAAGGAATCTGGAAGTTTCCGGTAAGCTGCTTTCCATGCTCATGGTCGATATCATAGGTTCCTACGGAATCTCCATTATAAAACAGCTCGATTTTCGGTGCATTGGAGCATACCCGGACATCCACCGGAAGTCCCTCATTGAAATCCCAGTACGGGAAGATATGTACAAACGGAGCCTTACGGTAATCTGTCCATTCTGCCCGGAACACATACGCACTGTCTTTGGCAAAGCCTGCGGTATCGTACTGTCCGAAGTAGGAATTCTTCGTGCTGTACGGCGTCGGCTCTCCAATATAGTCAAAGCCTGTCCAGATAAACTGACCGGCACAATATTCGGCATCCCGGTCCTTAATAATGCACTCTTCGGTGTTCTTTGCACCCCATCCGGTACAGCTGTTTCCAAGAGAGGAGCACTGCTCATCATCATCGGTAAGAAGCGTTTCTTTAAGCGGAAAATGATAAATACCGCGGCTCTGAACCACGGATGCCGTCTCACTTCCGTAGATCATCCAGTCGGGATGCTTCTTATGATGCTCCTCATAAAGCCGCTCGCCGTAGTTATATCCAACGAGCTTTAAGACGTCTCCACACTTCTGTCCATTCTCCCATTGCATAAAGTTCGAGCCAAAGGTCACCGGACCGTTTCCTCTCGGATCATGCAGCTCCACCAGCCGTTTTAAAAGAGCTGTTACCTCCTGTCCACGTTCATCTGCATGGGTATCATAGATTTCATTTCCGATACTCCAGCCAATGATGGACGGATGATTCCTATCCCGACGGATCCAGGAAGCCACATCCCTTTCTACCCATTCATCAAAGAAACGCGCATAGTCGTAATCGGTCTTTGAACGTTCCCACATATCAAAGCCTTCAGAAAGAATCAGCATACCGGTTTCATCGGCAAGCTCCATCATTTCCTGTGCAGGCATGTTGTGGGAGGTCCGGATCGCATTCACACCCATCTCACGTAATTTCCGGAACTTCCGCCGCAATGCAGGAACGCTGAATGCAGCTCCCAGACATCCACTGTCATGATGCTCACAGGTTCCGTGCAACTTTACATGCCGTCCGTTTAAGAAAAATCCATGGTCCACGGTATACGCTATCGTCCGGAATCCAAAATGCTGCCGGATGATCTGCGTCACTTCTCCCTGTACCAGAATTTCCGATTGTAAAGTATATAAATACGGATCGTCAATATCCCAAAGGATCGGATTTTTAACGGTTATATTCTGTGTCGTCAGGGAATACCTGCACCTTTCCACTCTTGCTCCCTTAGGAACACAGGAAGCGTCTGCTGCACAGGCATCGGATTCACAGACCGCTGCCACCTTTCCTTCCCTGTCTAAAATGGTCTGGCGCACCCGGATTCCTGCAAAGGAATTTTTCTCCTTTTGTAACAGCTCTGAAGTAACGGTTACCTTCCAGCTTCCGTTCTCCTTCGAAGTCGATACATAAATGCCATCGTTTCCAAAACGCAGCTCCGGACTCTCACACAACCATACCTTCCGGAAGATCCCGGCTCCCGAATACCATCTGGAATTCGGTGCATGATAATCCACACGAACCCTCACGGTATTCTCTCCGTCCCGAATCAGATCAGTAATATCAAACTGGAATGCAGAATATCCATACTTCCATTCTCCTGCAAGGGTATCGTTCACATAGACCTTACTGTCCATGTACACACCGTCAAACCGAAGACAGGTGCGTACGCCGTCCTTTTTCTCATAAACAAATTTCTTCCGGTACCATCCGGTTGATGTTTCATATAAATCATTCGTATTTTTAATCAGCCAGTCATGGGGAACATCCACCGGGTAAAAGGCAAAGCTCTCCTCATAATCACTGCCAAACGGAGCCTTATAAAACTCCCAGTCCTCACAAAATGAAACCCGGTTCTGATCCTTGTCACAAACCATACTCTTTCTCCTCCGCCACAAATGTTATCTGAATTCCTTTTTGTGGCAGCTGCAACAGCTTCCGCCACTACAACAGCCCTTTTTCTTACGACGCATACAGCCGTAAACAGCTCCTGCTACAATTCCCACCAGCAGCAATCCGATTACGATATCCCAAATGTTCATACGTTCCTCTCCTTTCATGACAATCTGCATGCACACACACAGATGCCTTTTCCATCTAATGAATCAGGAGATGTGTGATAAACGCCGCAGCCCACGCAATCACGCACTGCCATATTACCACAATTACCGCCCATTTACTACCAAGCTCCCTCTTAATGGAAGCAATGGCGGCCACGCAGGGAGTATAAAGCAGACTGAACACCAGAAGTGCTGCTGCCGAGGAGGTGGTGAGAACCGTTCCTATATCTCCTCCAAACAATACCTCCAGTGTAGAAACCACACTTTCCTTTGCCATAAATCCACTCAGCAGGGATGTGCAGATTCTCCAGTCTCCAAGTCCTAAAGGAGCAAACAGCGGGGTCAGCAGACCGGCCACCTTTGCGAGCATACTGTCTGCGGAATCGGTGACCATATTAAAATGCAGATCAAAGCTCTGCAGAAACCATACCACAATCGTTGCAATCAGAATTACCGAAAATGCCTTCTGCAGGAAGTCTTTTGCCTTTTCCCAGAGAAGCTGCGCAACATTCTTAACGCCCGGCATACGGTAATTGGGCAGTTCCATGACAAACGGAACCGGCTTTCCTTTAAACAGGGTTCCCTTGTATAAGAAAGCAATCAGAGTTCCGATTAGAATTCCAAGTACATACAGCCCGGACATCACCAGTCCACCATACTTTGGGAAAAAGACACTTACAAAAAACGCATAAATCGGGAGCTTCGCCGTACAACTCATAAAAGGAGTCAGAAGAATCGTCATCTTCCGGTCACGTTCACTGGTCAGGGTTCTCGTTGCCATAACCGCAGGCACCGTACAGCCAAATCCAATCAGCATCGGTACGATACTTCTTCCCGACAGTCCGATCTTACGCAGCAGCTTATCCATGACAAATGCCACCCGCGCGATATAGCCGCTGTCCTCCATCAGCGACAGGAAGAAAAACAATGTTACGATAATCGGAAGAAAGCTTAAAACACTTCCTACACCGGTAAAAATTCCATCAATCACCAGACTATGGATTGCCTCATTGACATTCATGGCGGTAAGTGCTGCATCCACAATCACAGAGAGCTTATCAATGCCCCATTCCAGCAGCCCCTGAAGCCATGCTCCGATCACGTTAAAGGTCAGGTAAAATACCAGTACCATAATACCGATAAAACAGGGAATGGCAGTATATTTACCGGTGAGAACCCGGTCAATCTTCTCACTGCGGACACGCTCCCTGCTCTCCTTGGGCTTTACGACCGTCTGCTCGCAAAGCCTCTCAATAAAATCAAATCTCATATCCGCAATTGCAGCGCTGCGGTCAAGTCCACGTTCCTTTTCCATCTGACTGACAATATGCTCCAGCATTTCCGTTTCATTTTCATCCAGCTTAAGCTGGTTAAGAATCAGGTGATCACCTTCAATAACCTTCGTTGCTGCAAACCGGACCGGAATTCCCGCCTCCTCTGCATGATCCTCAATGAGATGAACCACGGCATGAATGCAGCGATGCACCGCTCCGTTATGATCCTCTTTGTCACAAAAATCCTGTTTCACCGGACATTCCTGATACTTTGCAATATGGATCGCATGCCGGATCAGCTCGTCCACTCCCTCATTTTTCGCCGCTGAAATCGGAATCACCGGCACTCCGAGCATTGCCTCCATGGTATTCACATCAACAGCTCCCTGATTGCCAACCACTTCATCCATCATGTTAAGAGCAACAACCATCGGAATATCCATCTCCAAAAGCTGCATGGTAAGATACAGATTCCGTTCAATATTGGTCGCATCTACAATATTGATGATAGCACGCGGCTTTTCATTCAGCACAAAATTCCTCGAAACAATCTCCTCACTGCTATAGGGAGACATCGAATATATTCCCGGAAGATCCGTCACCTCCGTATTCTCATATCCCCGGATCACACCATCTTTCCGGTCAACGGTAACACCCGGGAAATTGCCGACATGCTGTCTTGCTCCTGTCAGCTGATTAAACAAAGTCGTCTTTCCGCAATTCTGGTTACCGACGAGTGCATAGGTCAGTATCGTCCCTTCCGGAACCGGATTCTCATGATCCCTGGAATGATATTTTCCACTCTCACCGAGTCCAGGATGATCGGTATTCTTACTCTGTTCAATTCCCCGATGATCTCTGGTTCTTTTCTGGATCTGTTCAATCTCAATTTCTTCTGCTTCCGCAAGCCGGAGCGTCAGTTCATAGCCATGAATCTGTACCTCCATCGGATCCCCCATCGGAGCAAGCTTTACTACCGTCACCTCTGCCCCCGGAATCATTCCCATATCAAGAAAGTGCTGACGTAAAGCCCCTTCACCGCCAACCTTTGTAATTACCGCGCTTTTTCCAATCTGTAGTTCCTTCAGTGTCATCTTCATTTCTCCTTTGTGTGTAACTGTCCGGCAGCTTCTCGCCTCACGGTTACAATACACATCTTTTCCTTTTAAATCTTAGTGATTAAATTTTATCACAAAGGCAGTTGCTACGTATACAAATTTATTGTACGATAATGATGATTATTTATTCCCATAACCCAATAATCATTTTTAGGAACGAGGTAATCTGATATGATAAAATTCTTACAGGAGGCTGCCAATGTACTGCCCTCCCGGAAGCAGCTGGACTGGTACGAAATGGAATCGTATGCATTTATTCATTTTGGTCCCAATACCTATACCAATAAGGAATGGGGCAATGGCACCGAAGCTCCTTCCCTTTTTAACCCGGTAAAATTAGACTGTGACCAGTGGGTAAGCACCATCAAAGCTGCAGGCATGAAGGGTATGGTATTAACTGCCAAGCACCATGACGGCTTCTGCTTATGGCCTTCGAAGTATACCGAGCATTCGGTTAAGAATAGTCCCTTAAAACGCGACGTCGTGAAGGAGGCAGCCGATGCCTGCCGCAGGGGAGGTATCAAATTCGGTTTTTATTTATCCCCCTGGGACCGGAATTCTGCTTATTACGGTACCCCGGAATACAATGATTATTTCTGTAACCAGTTGACCGAACTCTTAACACAATACGGTGATATATTCTATGTATGGTTTGACAATGCCTGTGGAGAAGGCCCGAATGGGAAGAAACAGGTCTATGACTTCCCGCGTTACTTTGAACTGATTCACAAGTACCAGCCGGAAGCGCTGATCTTTAACGACTTTGGCCCGGATATCCGCTGGTGTGGAAACGAGGCCGGCGTTGCCCGCCATGCCGAATGGGCAGTCGTTCCGTCCGAGCTTTGCTTCTACAGCCCTGTGCAGACAGGAAAAGGCCCCATGGCAGATGAAGGTGACCTGTCATGGATTTATAATACGGAAAGGGAACTGGGAACCATGCCCAACATTTTGTATTCCAGGGGACTGACCTTTACCCCCGCAGAGATCAATATGTCCATCCGCCCGGGCTGGTTCTGGCATCCGGAAGAAGAACCTCATTCTCTGGAACGCCTCTTCCACACATACTTAATTAGCGTCGGGGCAAACTCCTGCTTTCATCTGAATCTTCCTCCCACAACCGACGGTCTGATTGATGAACGCGATGTAAAACGTCTTATGGAATTACGTGGATTACTGGATCAGGAATTCGGAAAAGAGATCCCCTTCCACCTGGAAAAGGACGAGACTTCTCCTGCTACACAGCCTTATTACCGCCTGATTCTGGCGCATCCGGTTCAGAACATCAAATATATTGTTGTACAGGAGGATATTGCGAAGGGACAGCGTGTAGAAAGCTTCCGTATCACGGCAGATTTCCTAAGCGGTGCCCAGTATCCCATTTATCAGGGAACCTGTATCGGTCATAAGAAAATCTGCCAGCTGCAGGATCCTTTCGCCTTACAGAATCCGCTTACGGCTGATACCTCCGAAAGGATTTCTCAGGTACAGCTCCGCATCACGGCTGCCAGAGATAAAGTATTTTTGAAGTCTGTGAAATTATATGAGTAACGAGTTAATAATAAAAGAAGGGTCCTGCTTTTTCATTATCATTAAGATGATGAAATCAGGGCTCTTCTTTTTCATAAAAACTGCATTTGTCCGGATCTGAAATCGTCAACAGCCACACAATAATGCAACCACGACAATTTAACAGACACTGCCTGTTGAATTCGATAGCTCTGATAGAAGCGTCGCATAATTAGAGATTAGAGGCAGAAAAGCCTTTATGCTAAAAGCTTCACGGCGGTTTTGAAATAACAATTTCAGAGCCGCCGTTTCTTCGCTGTCCCTGCTACATTATAAATCACAAGCGCTGTCAGAATCAGAACATACCCAATCAATTTTAACACCGTCATGCCCTCTCCTGCAAGGACAACCCCCATCACACTGGCAGTCAGAGGATTCACCACCGTAAATACTGCTGCAGTTTCTGCCGGAAGATATTTCTGTCCGACCGGTTGAAACGTAAATCCAAAGCAGCTGCACAGCAATACAAGAAACAGCAGCATCAGCCACTGCTTTCCGGTCTGTGGCACACCAAAGCTTCCGGTAAACAGCGATGCGATCAGGCACAGTACCCCCATCACGCCAAGCTGCAGCATGCCAACTGTAACCGGATCTGCATGCTGTGTCACACGTTCCGTTGCCATAATGCATGCTGCATAGGTAAGCGCCGCACAGATCATTAATGCAATGCCAATTCCACCTCCCGGATTACTGCTTTGTGTAAGGGACAGAAATCCCACACCGCTCACTGCCAGTACCGCACAAAGCATGGTCTTCTTTTGTGGCAAAGCTTTCGTCAGTACCGCTGCATAAACCGGCACCATAACAATCGCCATATTTTCAATCAAGGCACTGACTCCGGAATCAATCTGTCTCAGTCCATACATTTCAAAAATCATGCAGACCGTATACAGAACGCCTAAGATCAGCCCGCCCTTTAAGCTCTCCTTACTGCATTCCTTCAGCTTTTTAAAGAAAATCACCGCCAGAACCAGAAAGGCCAGAATAAACCGGATTGCCAGAATGCTCATCGGTGACATGGATTCCATCAATATTTTAGAAAAAAGAAAGGACGTTCCTCTTGCGATAAAAACCGTTGTTAACAGAATCTTTGCACCTGTCCTGCTCATGTTGTCTCTCCTGTTATAAACCGCACAGCCTTAGCCAGCCGCTTTCCCGGATCTGCAAAATGTCCTCCGGGATTCAGTTCATATTTCACCTCACAGCATTTCTTTAGCACTTCTACTGTTTCTCTGGTGCGGTCTGCAATGGTTGACATAAGTTGATCTTTCGTATTCGCTTCTTTCCCTCCAAGACTAATATAGATCCTCTTACCGGAAATTTCATTCAAATGCTCTGTTAGATAGGGTACGAACTGCGGATACCACAGCGATCCGGAACAACTCCCTGCACCGGCAAATGCATCCGTCTCGCACATTGCCCACAGTGCGAACAGACCGGCCAGAGAATAACCCAGCAGATAGATGCTGCGTTCCTGCCCATACTGCTCTCTGATCTGTGGCAGGTATTCATTACGAAGAACCGCAAGAGTATGGGACGCCTCTCCTTCAAAGGATGCATCCACTTCCTTACTTTTCCATGGGGAAAACTCCCTGTTCCAATCCATCACTTCAAAAGCAAGCAACGTGTAATCGCAATCCCCGATCAGATGCTCTATCGTCTCATAAGTATTCAGAAGCTCCCTCTGCCGGAACTCATACATCCCCCAGAGAATCACCGGTCCCTTTTCACTTGTATGTAATGTATGCAGCTTCATCGTCTCTCACCCTTCTGCCCGCTTTCCATAAGCGCGTTTCAAAAAATACCGGTAATACAGCACTCCCACGATACTGCTGTGCCAAATAATCCAGCCGTATCCATCTTCCGTTACCCCAATCGCTTTTCTCCTGTATACCAACAGTTGTGCGCCTAAAATATACCGTATTTTCTGTTGGAAGTCAACCACAGGGAATGCCTCCAATGGCACACCGATTTCTTTTCCATATATCTTTATATCTCTCATCTGGCAATAAAAACACCCATCACATCGGTTGATATGACAGGTGCTCTCTATAAATACCATCCTCAATTCCAAGTCTGACGAATGTCCTCCTTATTGTTCCGCAATGTGTCTCGTAATCTCCTCCCAATGCTCCAATACATACATTCCAATAATGGGATCATACATCTTCCCCAGATTCCGCTCGATTTCCACATAGCACTGGGAAAGTGTCATCGCATTGCGGTAATGCCTCGTACTGGTCATGGCATCGATGGAATCACAGATCGCTATAATCCGTGCTCCGACCGGAATCTCTTCTGCCTTAAGCCCGGATGGATAGCCCTTGCCATCGTACCGCTCATGATGATGCAGCACAATTTCTTTAAGCTCCACTAACCGGTGGGATTTACTTAAAATATTTGCCCCGATCTGTGGGTGCTGTTTCATCTGCTCCCATTCCTCGTCATTGAGCTTTTCCGGCTTTTTTAAAACACTGTCCGGTATCCCGATCTTTCCAATGTCGTGAAGATGCGCCGCAATATGGATCCTCTCGGTATCCTCCTTTGACAATCCGATCAATTGACAAATATCATGTGCCATATCGCTCACCCTCTGGGAGTGACCGGCGGTATAGCTGTCCTTGGCGTCCAATGCGCTTGCAATGCATTCAATAATATCATGATAATCCATATCCATGCCATTCTCGCTGCAATGCTCACAATAGGAAATCTTATAGGAATTACTGCGGTTAATGGCTCCGATCTCCTCTAACAGATTCATCATCCGATAGACCGTTGCAATCCCGATCCCCGGAATCATCTGGGACGCGATATAATAGATCTCCTTGCAGCTGCTGCAGTCCTGCCCTAAAATCACATCCAGCAAAGTCAGTCTTGCCTTTGTGATCCGGCATCCCCGCTCCCGCATCTGCCGGACAATCATTTCCTTCTGCATGTTGTTATTCTGAAACCTTTCTTCCGTATGATCTGTTCCCTTCCTGTTATAGGATCTGTTCCCTGTTTCATGTTCATATACTGTATTCATTTGTCACCTTTCCTCTATTGAGTTCCGGCTTATCTCTGTTTCTATGGATAAGTTCCTCTTTTAGTTTGCCGGTTTAGTTAGCACTGATTATCCGATGTTAGTTGTTACTAACACTGAATTTTTAAGTAAGGCACACACAAGGTATGCGCCTTACTTTGTTAGCTTTATCTAACCGTTATTATAACTTTTTTCTCAATAATGTCAAGGAGAGCCTGCCTTCGAATTAAAATTTCTTTAACCATTCAGCCTAATGCCACATCCAGTACCATCATCAGCGCAAATCCAACCGCCACACCAATGGTTCCAATATTGGTGTGTTCCCCATTCTGCGATTCCGGAATCAGCTCCTCGACCACAACATAAATCATGGCTCCTGCCGCAAAGGACAGAAAATACGGAAGCGCGGGACGGATACTTGAGGTTAACCAAATGGTAAGGAGTGCGCCAATGGGTTCTACAATCCCGGATAACACACCACAGACGAAGGCCTTCGTCCTGCTCATGCCTTCTCCTCTTAAAGGCATGGAAATAATGGCTCCCTCCGGGAAATTCTGAATAGCAATACCAACCGCGAGTGCAAGCGCCCCTGCCATCGTGATTCCGGTATTACCCATCACGGCTCCTGCAAAAGCCACACCTACCGCCATTCCCTCCGGAATATTATGAATCGTGACGGCAAGCAGCATCATGGTTGTTTTCGAGAATCCGCTTTTCACCCCTTCCGGCTTGTCACTTGCAAGATGCAGGTGAGGAGTCAGTGTATCAATCAGCAGTAAAAATACGATTCCAAGCAAGAATCCAACCAGTGCAGGAACCCACGGGATCACTCCCTGTTCCGCTGCCATATCAATGGACGGAATTAAGAGTGACCAGACAGATGCGGCAATCATCACTCCTGCCGCAAATCCAAGCAACGCTTTTTCCAGCCGGGCATTCATCTCGTTGCGCATCAGGAATACCATTGCTGCGCCGAGCGTCGTGCCAAGCAGTGGAACCAGCAATACAATCATTTCAGACATACCAATCTCCCTTTTGATTTACTCTTATGTTATTACCGGGGAAAAAAAATGGTGCCTTTTCCCTTATGCAATGTCAAATACACTTCTGCATTTCAGATTTTCAGGAGTGCCTTCGATGATCTCTACCGTATATTCACCGGCATCCATATCAAAATAATTATCAGAGAAACGAACATCCCCACTCTCGTCATACAGCTCTACATTCTTTGCATAAGCATCGGCTGTTACGGTGATCCTGCTGCCCTCCTGCTTTAGGCTAAGATGCGGGTTCTTGAAGTAATAATGCTTCGGTGCCGTAAACAGACAGGTGTTTTCAGATACCGCCTTTCCATCCACAATAAAGCTGTAGGTCATATGGATTTCTCTTTCATCATAAGAGCTGAAGTCCTTCTTTTCAAGCCATACGCCATCCAATGCCGGTACCGTCACGGTCTCTTCTCCGCTTTCAAGTACCTTACTTTCTGAATCCCGCAGCGACCATCTCACAATACCGGTAACCGCTTCAAAGGTTTCATTTGCTACATGAAGGGTACCACTCTTCTCAATCGGCTTTGGCTCTGCAATACAATATGGACGTTCACTCAGTTCGCCGGTCTCCTCACAGGAAATCATTACCGGTGCAAACATCTTACGTTCTGCATAGTGAAGAGCTTTCCATCTGCCATAGTAATCAATGCTTGCCCAGGATGCTACCGGCCAGATATCATTTAACTGCCATACGACAGCTCCCATGCATCTTCCACGATATCTACGGAAATGCTCCACGCCATAACGGATCGCATCCGCCTGTAAAAGCTGGGATGCATATAACAGATGGGCAAAATCCTTCGGGTAAAGATACGTTGCAGAAAGGTATTTCAGGATCTTACCATTTGCAGCCGTATTTCTCTGATGCATCTCCATCACTCTGGAGAAAATATTCCGCTCTTCCGGAAGGGTAAAGCTCTCCACCGTCTTAAGGCTCGGGAAGGACTGGAAGCCAAACTCGGAAAGATAACGGAAATGGTACTTTCTGTAATCGGTAAACGGCTTCTCTCCATGCCATACGTCCCAGTAATGGGCATCTCCTCTTGCCTCATCCCACGGATTATCATAGCTTCCGCCTGAGGACGGAGAAGACGGCCAGTAAAAGGTCGCGGGATCCTCTGCCTTACAGATCTTCGGTATAATATATTCATAAATCTTCGTATAGTCTGCTTTCTGTTTTGCTGTTGTAAGCCAGGTGCCATCCAGTGTCTGGGTTTCCATCTCATTGTTACCACACCACAGGGCAAGACACGCATGATGACGGATTCTGCGGACATTCTCAATGGTCTCTGCGATGATATTGCGCTCAAATTCGTCATCCAGTTCATACGATGCACAGGCATACATAAAATCCTGCCACACAAGCAGTCCCAGTTCATCACACAGATCAAAGAAGAAGTCCTCCGGATAATAACCGCCGCCCCAGACGCGGATACAGTTGTGGTTCGCCCATACCGCATCCCTTAACAGCTTCCCGGTTCTCTCCTTCGTCACTCTGGATAACAGATTGTCCTCCGGAATATAATCCGCACCCATGGCAAAAATCTTCACACCGTTTACTTCGTGGGCAAAGCAATTGCCCCATTCATCCTTGTCAGTATTTACTGTAATCGTACGCAGACCGATTCTGCGTTTCCAGGAATCCAGTACCTTTCCATCCCCAGAAAGCAGGCTTACCTCTACCTGATAAAGTGGTTGATCTCCATAGCCATGCGGCCACCAGAGCTTCGGATCCGTGATGGTGATGCGGAACTGTTCTTCTGCTCCTTCGCCACGTTCCTCATACGTATACGTTTTTCCATCGGGAGAAGTTACCTGAATGGCAAGGGTTCCCTCCGGCTGATCGGTAAAGGTCTCTACGGCAATGTCAAAATCCAGTGTTACAGAACCTTCTTCATGGATTTGTGTTATGTAAACCGATTCAATACGGCTCTTTTCCACGCCGACTAACGATACCTCACGGTAAATTCCTGCGTCCGGAACACGCGGCCCCCAGTCCCAGCCAAACATGCAGTGTGCCTTACGAAGATGAGGAAATCCTTCCATTGCCTCATGCGAACCACCGGTATACACCTTTGCATTCTCTTCTTTAATATATTGTGTCGGGGAGTGAAGAATAACTTGTAATTCATTCGTTCCCTCCTTTAAAAGGTCTCCATCCAGAAGATCATACTCCCAGCTGCGGTGCATATTGTAAGCACTGCCAAGCAATTGCCGGTTTACATAAATATCCGCAAGCGTATCAATTCCATCAAACCTTAAGAACAGTCCATCCATGGAAAACCACTCCGGCTCCACCTCAAACCGGGTTGTATAACAGAAATCATTATCCATAATGGGAAGCGTCTTTAATTCATTGTCACGATAATACGGATCCTCGATTTTCCCTTCGGTAAGAAGGGTCGCATAAACCGATCCCGGAACCTCTGCCGGCAGCCCCGCTTCTCCTGTAAGTCCTGCATCCTTTCCCAGAATCTTTAAATTCCATGTACCATTTAATAATTTTGTTTTCATCTGCATCTCCTACGCTGTTTATATTCTCTTATCTGCATATTTATGATATAATGTAACTATTCAAAGCCATGCAAATTCTGTCAAAATATGAACGGAATGCCTGCATTCCAGGTCATATTTGACAGGATTTATATGGCGAAGTAACCACATGAGCAAAAGGCAGGCTGCATAGCAGCGATTTGGCGAATGGGTGCTGAATAGTTCCATTTCATATAAATAGCAAATGCATTCCTATCTATGCGTTAAGTCTATCATAAAACCACAAAGGAGTCCATCATGAAACAAAAAGGAAAACGAATTGCCGCACTGATCTGTGTGATCTTACTTGTACTGCTTTATGTTGCCACTTTAGTTGTGTCGCTGCTTGATTTTGAAGGCTCTGACCAGTTGTTTGCATCCTGTATCGTGGCCACAATTGTTCTGCCCATTCTTCTGTGGGTTTACATCTGGCTGTATGGAAAGATAACCCGGAAGGATACAATTGCAGATCTGCATCACGGCCAGAAGGAGACATGAGTCCATGACTCAGGAAAAGCAGAAACCGGAAACTTTCGCTTCCAATTTCTGCTTTTCTTTATTTCTTTTTGCTTTTTAATACTGCCTGTTAATGCGTTCCTTCTCTATGCGCAATTCGGTTCTCAATCCACGCGTTCCCTGCCCCAGAAGAATAATGCTACCGTACCAGGGCCTGTATGGCTTCCGATGGTCGTTCCGATCCAGTTGATCTGTACCGGTTCTTTTAAGTTCGGGAAGTTCTTTTCCACAAGATCTGCAACTGCTCTTGCATCCTCATAGCATGCGGACTGGGAAATATAACACTTGCCATCGTAAGCAGTGCCTCCCTCTGCGTTCTCGATCATCTTATCTACAATTGCCTGAATAACCTTTTTCTTCGTACGGATCTTGTATCTGGGAATCAGTCTTCCCAAATTATCCATATTCAGTAATGGACAGATATTCAGCAATCCACCAATGAAGCCTGCTGTCTTGGTAACACGTCCTCCCTTGATATAGAAGGTTAAATCGGTAGAGAAAAACCAGTGATGCATTCTTAACTTATTGGCCTCTGCCCACTCATGAAGCTCATCAATATTCTTCCCTGCATCTCTCATATCTGCCAAAGTATCCATAATCAGACCATAACCGGAAGAAGCTCCCAAAGAGTCTACTATATAAAGCTTACGATCCGGATATTTCTCTTCAAGGTTCTGCTTTGCAACCATCGCAGAGTTCACGCTTCCGGAAATTCCGGAGGATAGGGTAAGATGAATAATATCCTTTCCTTCCTTTAAAATAGTCTCAAAATACTGTTCATATTCTTCCGCATTTACCTGAGAAGTTCTGGTATCTGCTCCATTTTCCATGGCTTTATAAAAGTCTTCGAAATTCATGGACTGTCCCAGGTCATCTGCATATTGCTTTCCATCCAGTTCATAGTGAAAACAGATGTAACGGATGTCTCTCTGTTCCATATGCTCTTTTGATAAATCCGCCGTAGAACAGCAGCTTAATACATAATCACTCATGTTATTAACCTCTCTTATCCATTTTTCTCCATTATACTACAATATGGTAATATATTCAATCATATGTAGTACTAAAAGCCACTTCGGGAAAGCACGTATATTTGTCAGCCAATCTGTACAATCCGGCAGCTTATGAATGAACCTGGCTGAACTGTTACTATATGCCTCTGTTACTATTCTCCAGAACCTCATTCCGGTAACGATTCACAGGCTCATTTGAAGTTTTGCTTCAAATGAGGAGCCTGATCCTACTTAAAATAAGCAACTCCGGATTCAAAAATCATCATATCCTGTTCGCCGTAAATATTTACTGCAACGCCCTTATCACGGCGCTCTGCATGAACCATCTTACCAAAGCATCTGCCATCCGGAGAGGTAATGCCTTCAATGGATGCATAGGAGCCATTGATGTTCCACTCTTCATCCATGGAAACCCTTCCATCGGGATCACAGTACTGGGTCGCAACCTGACCGTTTGCAAACAGCCTGTCAATCCATTCCTTCGGTGCTACGAAACGTCCTTCTCCATGGGAAGCCGGACAACAATAGGTTGCTCCGAGTTCTGCTTCCTGCAACCAGGGTGACTTGTTGGAAACGACCTTCATATACGCCATTCTGGAGATATGACGGTTAATGGTATTAAAGGTCAGTGTCGGAGAATCCGCCGTCTGTCCGCAGATCTCTCCATAAGGAACCAGACCTAATTTAATGAGTGCCTGGAATCCGTTACAGATACCAAGTGCCAGACCGTCTCTTTCATTAAGAAGCTTCTGGACGGCTTCCTTCATCTTCTCATTCCGGAATGCGGTTGCAAAGAACTTCGCACTTCCATCCGGTTCATCACCTGCGGAGAAACCACCGGGGAACATAATGATCTGTGCTTTTGCAATATCCTTTTCATAAGCCTCTACCGAATCACGGATGTCCTGTGCGGACTGATTTTTAAACACTCTGGTAATAACGTCCGCACCGGCACGCTTAAATGCCTTCGCGCTGTCATATTCACAGTTCGTTCCGGGGAATACCGGAATAAATACGGTAGGACGAGCCACCTTATTCTTACATACATAAACAGAATCTGCACGATAAATCGGGGATTCCACTTCTTCTTTTCCCTTGTATGCCCTGGTCGGAAATACCTTTTCAAGCTTTGATTCCCATGCATCCAGTGCTTCTTCCATGGTAATCTTCATATCGCCATAGGTAAATACAGGCTCTTTTGTCACCGTTGCCACAATACGGAAATTCAGATCCTCAGTCTCTTCCTGGCTGTCGCAAAGCTCCTTTAACTTCTCTGCATCTTCGGCATTCATTTCAATCACCAGATCACCCAGACTGTTTTCAAACAGCTCTCTCTCCTTCAGGTTATCTGCAAATGCCACACCTGACTGATTACCAAATGCCATCTTGGAAACGCCTGCGGCAAGACCCCTGGCATCCAACACATAAGCGGCTTTTACCTTACCATCCCAGATCAACCGGGAAATAAAAGCGAAGGTCCTCATGGCATGATCATAAATGGGAATATCATATTCGTCACGGTCAAACCAGAACTGAACCAGTTTATCTCCTGCTTCCTTAAGCTCCGGTGTCATCATATGCTTTCCTTCCGCTACATCGACTGCAAAGGAAACAAGGGTTGGCGGTACATCAATTTCATTGAACGTACCGGACATACTGTCTTTACCGCCAATGGACGGAAGTCCGAATCCAAGCTGTGCATCGTATGCGCCAAGCAATGCTGCAAAAGGCTGGCTCCAGCGTTCCGGATCGGAGGTCATTCTACGGAAGTATTCCTGGAAGGTAAAGCGTACCTTATGGAAATCACCACCGCCTGCTACAATTTTCGCAAGAGATTCCGTCACTGCATAAACAGCTCCATGATACGGGCTCCAGGAGGATAAGTACGGATCAAATCCATAACTCATCATGGTTACGGTATCCGTCTTTCCTTTTAATACCGGAAGCTTCGCAACCATGCTCTGGGTTTCGGTCAACTGATATTTACCACCATAAGGCATCAGCACGGAGCCTGCACCAATAGAGGAATCGAACATTTCCACAAGTCCCTTCTGGGAGCAGACATTCAGATCATTCAAGGTCTTCAGGTAAGCGTCCTTCACATCCTCTTTCTCTAAGGCTTCTTCTACAGCCGGAATTGCAATCTTCTTAAAATAATTATCTTCTTCGGAAGGGATATCCACTTCTACACTGGTTTCCTGATGGGCACCGTTGGTATCAAGGAAGGCTCTCTTTAAATTTACGATTTCCTTTCCACGCCATTTTAATATGAGTCTCGGATCCTCGGTAACTACTGCTACCGGAACAGCTTCGAGGTTTTCCTCTGCCGCATAAGCAAGGAACTGATCCACATCCTTCGGATCCACAACCACTGCCATACGCTCCTGGGACTCGGAAATGGCAAGTTCTGTTCCATCCAGTCCCGCATATTTCTTCGGAACCTTATCAAGGTCTACGGTAAGTCCATCGGCAAGCTCTCCGATTGCCACGGAAACACCGCCGGCACCAAAATCGTTACACTTCTTAATCAGTCTGCTGACTTCTCCGCGGCGGAATAATCTCTGAATCTTTCTTTCGGTTGGTGCATTACCCTTCTGTACCTCTGCACCACAGGTTTCAATGGAGCTTTCGGTATGTACCTTGGAGGATCCTGTTGCACCGCCACAGCCATCACGTCCGGTTCTTCCACCTAACAGAATGATGATATCGCCCGGATCAGAATTTTCACGGATCACATTCTTACGTGGAGCGGCTCCCACAACGGCACCGATTTCCATTCTTTTTGCCACATAATCCGGATGATATAATTCTTTTACATAACCGGTAGCCAGACCAATCTGGTTACCATAGGAGGAATAACCGCTCGCTGCACCACGGACGAGCTTCTTCTGGGGAAGCTTACCCTTTAAGGTATCCGCTACCGGTACAGTCGGATCTGCTGCTCCGGTAATACGCATTGCCTGATAAACGTAGCCACGACCGGATAACGGATCGCGGATTGCTCCTCCTAGACAGGTTGCAGCACCACCAAACGGTTCAATTTCTGTCGGATGATTGTGGGTTTCATTTTTGAAAAATACCAGCCACTCTTCCGTTACCGGTCCATCGCCATAGTCCATCTCAACCGGTACTACAACAGAACATGCATTGATCTCATCGGATTCTTCCATATCCTGTAATCTGCCATCCTTTTTCAGCTTACGCATGGACATAAGAGCTAAGTCCATCAGACAGACGAATTTATCCTTACGTCCTGCAAAAATTTCTTCTCTCGTATCTAAATAGCTTTCATATGTCGTTTCTAACGGAGCCCGATAATATCCGTCCTTGAAAGAAACGTTCTTTAACTCTGTGGAAAACGTGGTATGACGGCAATGATCCGACCAGTAGGTATCCAGTACACGGATCTCTGTCATAGACGGATCTCTCTTTTCATCTTCAGCAAAATAATGCTGAATATGCTGAAAATCCTTAAATGTCATTGCAAGGGAAAGGCTCTCATAAAGCTTACGCAGTTCCTCTTCTCCCATGGCAGTAAAGCCATCAAAAACCGCCACATCAGCAGGCTCTTCATACTGTGTAATCAGGGTATCCGGCTTCTCCATGGATACCTCCCTGGAATCAACAGGGTTAATACAATAAGAGCGGATGCGGGCAAATTCCTGATCCGTAATTTCGCCTGCAATCATATAAGTGACTGCGGTACGGATCACAGGCTCCTCATCCTCCTTGAGGAAACGGATACATTGTACGGCAGAATCTGCTCTCTGGTCGAACTGTCCCGGAAGAAACTCTACGCTGAACACTCTGTTTCCAGCCGGAATCTCAATGGTTTCGAGGTAGTAATCATCTACCGGCGGTTCTGAGAACACACAGGAAAGTGCCTGTTCAAAGACAGTATCCGAAAGATTCTCCACATCATAGCGAATAAAGATCCGGACCCCGGTCACACTCTTAATTCCCAGATAATTTCCAATCTCCTCCTGTAATTCTTTTGCCTTGACAGCAAATGGTGCTTTCTTTTCCACATAGACGCGCTTTACATTACCCATGAAAATTTTTCATCCTCCATATATAATAATAAAAACTTTGGTAACTATTCCTCTGCGATGAGTCCGCTCATCATATACATAATCTCCCGGTCAACGGCCGCTTCGGTAATTCCCCGTGTTTTAGCCGCTGCCTTAAGACCCTCTAAAACATACATCATATTGCTGGCTGCTCCGTGGGGATCTTCACAATAGAATTCCCCATTTTCCACACCTTCTATGATCAGCTTTTCTAAAATAAACAAAGCAATATCAAACTGCTTTTTAATATAATTCTGCTTCGGGGCTGTTTTATTTTCAAAATAGTATTCATAAATGGCAACGGTCAGTGAGTTCTTTTTACTCAAAAGCTCTCTTTTCTGTTCTTTCAGGAACAATGCCAGTACATCTGCAGCCGTTGCATCCTCCGGAATTCCCTCTCCAAAGGATTCTTCTTCCTCCTGATGCAGGATCTCTTCAAAAATCTCTGCTGTGCTTGAAAAATAAAGATATAAACCGCCACGGCTGATCTCACAGGCATCCACGATGTCCTTCATCGTCACCTGCTTGTAGCCCTTTTCCTGAAAAACCTTTCTGGCCGTATCCAGAATGTGTTTCTTCTTCTGAACCGATTTATCACTCATTCCCTATATCCCCCGTATGTTTATGCCAGTGGTGCATCCCAGACATTTAATACTTCCTTAAGCTTCTGAAGACATTTTAAGAACGTGCCGTTCTCCACCGCTTCTGACCACAGCATCCCCTTCGTCATGCCGCCGAGAACGTATTTCGCCATAATCGCATAAATAAGTTCGATATCCTTAAACTCCACACGGTCTAAGGCTCTCATTTCATCCTCATGCGTACGGATTCCGTTTCTTGATAATGCATATACATAGTTCCGGTCTACAAGTCCTGTCCGCTGTACCTCCTTCACAAAGGAAAGCAGTGTGCTTTCATATACAGGGATCGCTACCGAATTTGTATTCTGCTCGCCTTGATATATCTGGTAATTCTTCTGCCCCTTCTTCTGTTCAAAATAAGGAATGTATCGTAAAAGGCTCTGACTGATATCACGGTACTTCTTCATCAGCTCCTCAAGATATTCATTTTCATTCTCCATAGATTGTACCTTCCCCCCAAGAAAAAAATAAGATGTAACTATCCAAAACTCCATTCGCAAAGTTTCTGCTTCGCAGTAACTTTTGCTCTGGCAGCTACGATGTAACTATTCAGAACTACATTCGCAAAGTTTCTGCTTCGCAGTAACTTTTGCTCATGTAGTTACTTCGCCATATAAAGATTGTCAAATGTCCATCCGAATGCAAGCATTCGACGGACATTTAACAATCTTTGCATGGCTCTGAATAGTTACATCTTATCATAAATCAGGAGGAAAACAAATATAATTTTACATAGTTGGTAAAGGATTGTCGAAAAGATTTGGAGTTCTTTTGGAACAAGCGAATATATTGTCATTTATAGTCAATATAATTGTAGAAATTTTACGAAAATATCAATATAATTACAAATGTACCGATCGAGAGGTCGGTAAGGCTAATTAGCAATTCCGGAAAAATTCCCCTTTTACACAAACGAAGGCCCCCAAGAGAGATCTTGGGGGTCTTTGTTTGCGTAAGCAATAAGCCATGCAGGTCAATGCAGGAAGCATCCCCGTGGAAGCTTGCTTACAAAGGGGATGTTTTCTGTGTTGACCTATAGGGCGCATGCCCTGCATGAAATAAGCGTAGCTTATGAATGCTGCATGGCTTATTGCAATACACAGCTTACGAATGCTGCATGGCTTATTGCAATACACAGCTTATGAATGCTGCATGGCTTATTGCAATACACAGCTTATGAATGCTGCATGGCCTTACGATTTTTTATTTACTTTCTAACATTCCAGTGTTACAATTAATCGTAACTGTTCAGTACCTTCACAGTTACGATGCAAAATCCATTCCAAATCGGCTTCGCCGATGGGATTTTGCATTACTGAATCATTTTCTTACGGTCTCAGCAATAAATGCTTCGACCTGTACTGAATAGTTACAATTAATAACATAATTATGACATAAAATTTCAATCAATGAAAGGAGCCTTCTATGGCTACCATCCGTGATATTGCCGAAAAGCTTGGTGTATCCATAAGTACAGTTTCCAAAGGCTTAAACGGTGCTGCCGACATCAGTGAAGAGCTTCGCCAGCTGGTACTCGATACTGCCGTGGAAATGCACTACACCACCAAGCGTATGCGTAAGGAATCCAATAAAAAACTTTGTATCTTCGTAGAACACGCCCAGCATGACATGCCGAATTCTTTTGCTTATGATATTATTCTTGGATTTAAACAGGCTGCCTATCGTGATAACTGGGACATTGACATTATCCCCATCACTCCCGAATTCCAGACTACAGAGAAATATGACACCTATATGTTGAAAAATGGTTACTCCGGAGCATTTTTAGTCGGCTTTGGCTTACAGGATGAATGGATGTATCAGCTTATCTCCACCACTTTCCCTACGGTCCTTTTTGATAATTATATTCCGAAGAATCCGAATATTGCTTATGTAGGTGCCGACAGCTTTGAAGGAATTGACACAGCAGTCGAACATCTTAAAGCACTTCATCATACGAGAATTGCCTTTTTGAACGGTTCTTTATATTCCATGATTGCCGAGCACCGGGAACGGGCCTTTTATTTAAGTATGAAAGCACATGGCCTTCCGATTGATGACCGCCTGATCGTACATACCTCCTTCTATGGAAGTGGTGTTGCAGGAGACCTTCCCGCATTACTTGAACTGGGTGCTACTGCTATCCTCTGTGGCAACGATCCCATTGCCTACGAGGTGATTCATGAGTGCCTCAAGGCAGGATACCGGATCCCGGAAGATATCAGCGTCATCGGTTTTGATGATCTGCCCGATTCTGCCAAAACCACGCCGCCCCTTACCACGATCCGCCAGAACCGCCTTGATCTTGGCAAGTGCAGTTATTCTACTCTGTGCAATCTACTCATGCATGTCACCTGCAGCATGACCCTGTTACGCCCCCAATTTGTGGTGCGTGAATCGACCGGGGAGGCTGCTGCTTCTACTAAATAACTGTGAAAGAAAATAACAAACGGCTGCGATTAAAATTAAGTTTCTGTTTTATTAGAAGTTCATAAACCACCACGAATGAATAGGCAACCATATGATAAATTCATTAGATATATCTGCTTTTGAAAACGGCAAAAAATTCATTTCATTAGGGAAGATAAGACCCGAAATAGTTTCTTTTCTTATTGAAAAAGAACCTTCCTTATCAGGACAATTAAATTCAGAAACAGAAATTTTGTTCTGGAAAGACAGACTCAGGCATACAGAATTACATAAAGATGATTTTTTCTCAGATAATGAATTTTACAACTGTCTCGAAAGGATTCCTTTCATTATCAGTAATCCTGACTACATAAGTGTACATAAGAAAGACAATAGTATTTCCTTCATTAAAGATTTTTCAGCACATGTATCTGTTGCAATTCGAATTTCGTCTTCTGGTTCGCTTTCATACCGAACGATGTATCCAATTACAGATGCCCAATTAAATAATTACATAAGCAAGGGAAGTTCCTGGAAATGGAACGAACCTCAAAATACTTGACATTAAAATAATATATTGTATAATTAAGTTATTAAATGAGTAAACTATACCGAATGGAATCTGAGGACGGAACAGGCAGCCGTCACGCCCCAGTGGTCTTAAAAGAGATGTGGGATTGCCACCCCACCTATTTCATTCGGTTAGCAGGCAGACAGCTTTGGTTGTCTGCCTTTTGTTTGTATAGCAGACTCTTAATCCACGATAGAAATACATGATAATAAGACAAAAAGAGAATCATAATCATGTCATATATTTTTAACCAAAATCCTTAAAACATCAGTAAAACCAATACTTTTAAAGATTTAACAGATCAGATTTTAGGCAATAAAAAAGCAGGGGCAGTAGGAATCGAACCCAAAATACACCTTTTTTCAAATCATCAGTAATTATGCATACTTTGTCAAATTCCTTGTAAATACTAGGGTCTAGGGTATTTTTGCAAAATATAATTTCTTCAAAAACCTACTAAAATACAGTATTTTATACTAAAAGTTGACACGAAAGTTGACACGAAATCTATTATTAAAAATCCCCGGCACAAACATAATGCTGGGGATAACTCTACTTATATAATTTACTTCTTTTTTATCCTGGAATAAAAAGATAGACCTAGAATAGTTTCTAAGTCTATCTAATAGCTTTATAATTTATAGTTTATATATCTTGTAGAATATTTACTATAATTTCTTTCCTCATCTGTATCGTCCATATCAAATATTAGACGAATAAATTTAATTATTTTTTTTAACATATGCTTTTCTCCTTTCCTACAAAAGTTGTAAGAGAAACGTTGTTATTATACCACATACTATGTTTTCTATCAATGAAAGACCACATTTTCCCAAAATTTTTATTGCTCCATTTTTATCTTTATCTATTGTAGATTTGTACTTTCTTTCATCTCCCTTAGTAATCCTAAACACAAAGGTCTCTCCGTACTCACTCAGGAGCCTATATAACTTATTTGCTAAATATTCACCTCGATTCAATACAAAAATGCATATAATAACACATATGACACAATAGTTTACTATTGACGCAAAATTATCTCGTGACATACTTTCCATGCTATCTATGTCCATTTGTCCTAAAAAATAATTAAAACCAACCAAGCATGTTATACATAGCATAAAGAAAAAAACATAATTAAAATAAACGCTTACAATTCGTCTATTTTTTTTCAACCATAATACTATCTTATTTTTTTGTGTATATGCTCTCTCTAAAGTATTTACCCACTCAGCAACAATATTAATGAATTCTTGTCCCAAGCGACTTTCAATAAAATCCATTTGGGCGATAATAGTTGCCTGTTGTTCCTCAATTTCTTGAATATCCTCAATTCTTCCTGAAAAAAGCAATCCCATTATTTCTTCCACCTTTAATCCTGAAGAAATCTTAACAGTCAATTTATGTCTTTGTGGTTTTTTATAGTTTTCTACATTTATAAAAAAGTCCCAAGTAACAGTAATTCTCTCAATATGTTCTGGAATGTCCCAATTATTAATTTCAAACAATTTAAAATTATCAAATGTAATTACCTTATTTTTCCCCGTGGCAACCGAGACGCTTGAAATTCCAAACTCTCCATCTATCGAATGTAATGCTAATTTTTCTCTTACCATTTCATTAAGTCTAGAAATGTCATCCTTAAGCACAACTACCTTATCATTAAAAATTTTAGTAATTGTATCTGGCTTTGCATTTAACTCATAATAAAAAGATTTAAATTCTTTTATTCTCTGTTGTTCTGCTTCAACACTTAAAACACTGTATTCCATAATGGCCTCTTTTGTTTTTCTTAAATATAACACTATTTTCATTATCTTGTAAAGAATAAAAAAAGCCCCCAACATAATGTTTATGCCAGGGGGTAAAATCTACCTATTTAATTCATTCCACGTATTCACTCCAACTACACCATCAACCGTAAGCCCGTGCTCTGCTTGGAACGCTTTCACCGCTTCCAGAGTGCCGTCACCGAATTTTCCATCCGATCCATATTTACCACAACTGTATCCTGCCTTGATAAGCAAGATCTGCAGCTCTTTTACCTCAGATCCCGAAGATCCTTTCCGTAGTGTAGGATAATCATATTTTGTCAGATTGTACTTATTAATAATGCTCATGACCGTTGGCACGTATTTAGGGTCTGTTGCATACCCGCCATTTTTAATAGCAGTAATGCACTTCTGTGGATTCTTTTCATTGACACATGCCTTGTACCTCTTACAGGTACCGAGCATATCATAATAATCCTCCACTGCATCATCGATACTGTCATACGCCCTGAACAGGTCCGTGATATTAGTGTATGTCTTACCGTCATAGCACTCTTTTGTACGTGTGCTGTATGCCTTATCATGCCATGCCGTACCGAAATGCGCCTTTGACTTACCGACCTTGATACCGAATAAAGCATTTGCCCTGATCATCTTAGGACTTGTCCCATATGCAGACTCACAACAGGCTTGTGCAATACACACGGACGGCAATACCCTCCCTTTAGACTTTGCCTGTGCGATCGGTGCGATTCTTTCAATAAATGCTTTTACCTGTGTCTGTGTTGCCATCACATAAACCCTCCATTCACAATTGCATAGATCAGGCACCCGATGGGGATTGTGATCACATATACAATCCCCATCAGGACTGCCATTATTAATAAAATGCTCTTAATTGTCTCAACTACCCTTTTCATAAGATCATGGCCTCACTTTCAATCTGATGCCTCACATCCCGGTATTTCACCGGCTCGGTCTTACTTACTCCGATCAGCGCCAGTGCAAGATAAATAACCACTCCAACAACAACGAGAACCTCTAATAACCGGCTCATGATTTGCTCCGGATCTGTGACAGTGCCTGAATCACTTTATCATAGCCAACCATAGCACATAACCAGGACAGGCCAATCAAAGCAATCAGATATACCACCCAGGTTACATCAAAGGCCATGTTATTTAATACGGTGTATCCGATATCCACCAGAACCGCAATGACAACCGCCACAATACCTGCAAGGGTGTTACTGTAATACTGCTTTTTCTGCTCTTCCAAAATCCGCTTAATGGCTTCGGTAACAAGACCTGTCAAAATACTCACCAATAATAGTCCTGTTAAAAAAATCTGTAATGTCATAACTCAATTTCCTCCATTTCTTCTGACTCCGGTTCTTCCGAACCTGTTTCCATTTTCATTTCTTCCATTCTTACTTTTTCAGACTCCCGTGTCTCGAAAAAGGATTTTGCACAGTAGACCAGAAATACTCCGATCACTTCGCTCGCAATAATACCTCCCAGTGTTTCTGCAATCGCATTCTTCCCCAATAAAGCCAAGATAAATGGAAACTGCATATCTACCAGGGCAATATTGATAATCCGGGACATCATCTTTTTCGTATAGGTCGGGTGTCTTCCGCATCTTGGTTTATTACTGCTCATCCTTTGGTTCCTCCGGCATATCCAGCATGGTATGATACAGCTTTGTAGCCACATCGTTCCCACCGAGATTGTGATAAGCCTCATATACCCGTTTGATGGATTCCTTGGCATAAATAGGACAATAGTCTTTGTCCTGATATTTGTTGTAATTGGCCACTATGCTCTCTCTCAAAAGGCACTGTACTCCCATCATAAGAGCATCATTCTTTCGCTTTTCTTCTTTCAATTGGTTCATGATACGTCTGTACATAAAGCCAAGTAATCCGATGGCTGCAGCAAACAGCCACTCCACCCAGTGAGCCTGTATGTACACAATGATAGGATTCGGCATCATCTTCCCCTCTTTTCTTTCATAATCGAGCCAGTAAAGAGCGTTCTCTACTGGCTCTTAAGTGTTACTCTTTATCCGGATATGTAAAACCAGTAATCTCCTTATACTCTGCTTCTGTGATCCACTTGCCTACAGCACTGTATACCCTGTCAATATCCCATAAGCCGCGATTATAATAGTTCTTTACTTTCTGAAAATTCTTTGAATGCTTCTTTGCTGCCATTACACATTTACCCCCGTTTCCATAGCAATATAGTCAATGTCTGCAGTGTTCTGATCTGTCTGATTAGCCACATCCACGATCTTTGGAAGTTTTGCCAGTGTAACAGTAAGAACATCCGCCTTGGTTTCTGCAAAACCGCTGTCTGTAGTCTCATCCTCGATGGTGTAGTCCACGGCAAGTACCTGACCCATTCTCTTTGTATAGGACTGCAACTGATCGAACCGCGCATAGGCAATCATCAGATCCTCTTCAATGTAATACTGGATCACGGAAAGGTTGTCCGCATCCTTGAAGGTCTCTTCCAATGCGGTTGCGTCCCCATTGAGGATATCAATTTGCAGGGTATCTCCCGACTGCGTGATGTTGTAAATTTCAATTTCTGTCTGATCGACTAATCTGATTTTTTTCATGTGAGCATTGCTCCTTTCTCCGGCACTAAGCGACCGGTGCTTTATGTGTGTTAAACAGTAGTTTGAACGGCATGAAATTCGGCATAGATGGAGATGGTAACTACGGTTACTATGGGGCTGATGGCAGCCTTATCCCTTTTAAGAGTGGTTTTAGTGGTGCAAATATTTACATGAGTGGCACAAATTCTGGAAATTTGGCAAAAGTCGAGAATGCAAATATCGGACAATATTTTTATGGATTTGGTTATGATGAATCAACCAAAAAATTTACAGTACTTTATGATGGTACATATTCTTATATGATATCTACTACATCAAGTTATACAAGCTTATACATAAATGATAAGCAGATAGCGTATTCCAGTCCGAGTTCTAAAATTTTATACAAAACAATAGAACTCAAAAAAGGTGATACTGGATATATCTTTTCAAATGCATCTGGACAGTTTGCACAAGGATACATGAATAGAATTTCATAAATTATGTTATTTTAAAGCATCTCAAAAGATAATACATTTACATACAGCCATCCTTGTATTGTTCCACGACCATTATCTTTTTGAATGTCCTTTGAAGTCCAAGTACCATTTTTATATGTAAATTCCTTATCGTATAAGCCATCATCTGAAGTACCTCCATAAGCGGCACGAATTTTAATTTTGAAGTCACATTCACCCAATTTTTTTGGGACTGAATCAGCACCTACCACATATTTATTTCCATTTTCGTCTTCGTAGAATTTCAAGCCGCCGAAACTACTGTTTACCGTATCAAACTCGTTTTTAATCCGCTGTTCCAGATTGTTCATGTTGGCTGCACTGAATGCATCCCCCGCCTGGCTTACTGTGCCCTCTGATCGGCTCACGTCCATCAGTACCTCTTCCCCAGTGGCTACATTTTTCAATTTTCTTCTGCCGGCATACTCAACCAGTCTGTCCTTCCATGTCTTTGTTACAAATGCCATTCTAAATCACTCCTATCTCTTCTCCTGCGGAGATTTCACCGCAGTAATCTTTGTTGTTCAGGTTATTAAAATAAATCCAGAATACGTCATACAGGATCTGCTCCAGGTCATTCCACTTCTGCCATGTGTTCAGTGGCTGTGCCGGTGTCTCCGGAGTATCTGCCCGGATCACGTATCCGCTCCGGATTTTCTCCACATTGTCACGAATGCGCTTGAAATCTGATACCCTCGGAAGATCTCCGGTCTTCCAATTCTTTTTTACAGTAACCGGGACGGCCAGATATCCGGCAATCAGCTCCGTGTTGGATTCTACACGCTCCATATCAGAAGCATTGAGATATCCTTTCACCGTCTGTTCGTCAATATCGAGCTGCGTCCGGTCTGTGATAAACCGCGGCAGCACATACACAATGGTTTCATGGTAAGTACCGATGTTTCCTGCTGCATCTTCCATCTCAAGATCCAGCTCATAGCGGTTATCACTGCTCTGATCCACATTGGTAACCCAGGATCCGGCAAGGTCCTGTTCAAAAGTAACAGCCTCGCCGTTGATCCGTCCTCTGACATATTCGATATTACTTGCCAATGCCAGTGTAAGTACCATTTACTCTACCTCCAAAGTGATCTGGACCGATGCAGATGCATTGACCGGATTGGGTGCAAATACTGCGGATTTAATGGTAGGCACCGAAGTATCCAGCTTGACAGTCAATGTGATCGTAGTGGTCTTTCCGGCTGCATCCTTCGCCACAACCGTAATCGTATTGGTTCCCTCTGTTAGGGTGAGTGCCTGTGAAAAGGCTCCGTTACTGCCAATGGACGGCTTGTAGGAATTGGATCCGTGTGTAATGGTTACAGTTACCGGACTGGATAATGCATCATTCGTCACACCATTCACCACACAGCTCTTCTGGTTGGTGATTAATCCCGTCTGCGGAGACGAAAGTGTCAGCGTAGGCGGTACCGTATCCACGGTATAAGATGCGCTGACCTTTGCGGCAGCATTGCCATCATAATCAGATGCAGTAATCTCAATTGCCTTAACACCGTCTGCAAGTGCTGCCTGTGGTGTGTACGTAAACCGATATCCATTGGTAATGGCTGTTTTCGTCATTCCGGTAGATCCATCTTTATAAGTAGTCCCGGCGAGTTTCAACGCAACCGATAACAGGTTTACACCACTGCCGTTCGCTTCATCCGTTACATCAAATATGATTGGCAGCTTGTTATTGCTGATATAGGCTCCATTAGAAGGCTGCACCAATTTAATGACCGGCTTGGTCGTTTCTTTTACAACCAGACGCAGTGTAACTCCAAGTGTCGCATCGGTAGCATCTACCGTCTTAACTGTTCCGGCATCATTGGTTGCTTCGATCGTGATTGGATAATATCTTCCTGTCTGGTTATAGGATGTAATAGACGGAGCCGTTACGGTTCCCGTCCACTTCCCTGTACTTGCATTCTTTGTCAGATTCGTCCATGTTCCATTAATTTTTACTCGTACCTTTGTAATTGCCATCAGATCACCCCTATCTTTTCATTGCCGTATAATTCCCTGGAATAATTGATTTCTTTTGTATAAGTAATTTCCTTATCCTCTACATCCAGGCTGATCGTAAAAACCTGTTTCGTTTTCACCGTGGAGGCGGATTTCTGGATATGCTCAATCTCTATCTTCTTCACATCTCACCAAACTCCTCTCCGGCTATAATTTCGCCTGTATAATAAAAATCTTCCACCAGCTTGTAATATCCCCGGAGCTCCGCAGTTGAGATATAACCACCGGTAAGGTCCGTAGTCATTTTTTCAATGCCTGCCACGTAGCTTCCAAACTGCCGGTTTGCATTAAATACTTCCGCCCAGTCCACAACCTTATCCCCTTCATTCAGGAACTTGATTTTCAGATTGAGTCGGAGATCGTAATAATCAAGAATTGCCTGTGCCCGATCTGCAGCCTGTGAAGCATTGAGTACCGTACAGGTAAAGCTCTTGGTTTCCCGGCTTTCTCCGGCATCCACCTTTTCAACCGATGCCGTTACCGTTAAATCTTCCTTACTGTACTTCCGTCCGGATATAACAACTTCTCCCTCTTCTGCCACGGTAAATGTCACGTAATTATTGGTCTGCTCCGTGATCGTGCCACCTGTAATTGTCATTTCTGCTGACGGTGAGGATAAATCCACCGTGTAAATCCCGGGAGCATACGTGCTTTTAAAGATCTCCTTGCTTTCCTCATCCAGTGAATACACCGGAAACTTTACCGCCACATCGGATATGTAACTCTGATTCTTTGGTGTGGTGGAAAACTTCCGCGACCTCTGAATCGTTGTATGGATCACCCTGGACGGCTTATAAATATTCACCGTTTCACTCCTGCTGCTATCGATCACAGATCCACAGGCGAATAGGACTTCCCGGAGTGCCTTTCTGCAATCCTGTATTTTCAGCCATCCATAAAGCGGTGCGGCTCTGGTTGCTTCATCCACGGTATAAGCCGTAATCCCGGCTGCTGCCATGATCTGATCAATGACCTCACCCGCCGGCTCTCCGGTATAAACCTTTCCGCCCCGGAAGGTATGCTTGCTCAACAAACCTTTATAATCCACAAGTGAAATCGTTGATATATTCTTTGTAGTCGAATAACTGTCCAAAAAGAATGCCCCAAGCAGCTGTGCTTCGCCATTTATTGTTTCATAGGCCATCACCTTTTGCCCTGATTGAAATACCTTGTGGATGCCACTCATGTTTCCAATATCAAAATCATTCTTCTCATCAATCAGCTTAAAGGTCAGCTTATTGATGGCGATTTTATTGGATATCGGATCACATTCCTCTACAAGCTTGGCTTCCTTTACCGGGTAACCATCTACACCACAGATGATGTCGGTACCATATTCTATGTACCGGAACTTCACATACCGGTATGGCATTGCCCTGGTAAATTCGATTTCCAACCGGCGGTAGTTCTCCACCTGCTTCCAGGCAACAAACTTATTGCTGTCCACCTCATAGCTTGCATACTCAACGTAATTACCGTTGCCATCCACCCACCGGATCTTCATTTCCAGTGGATAATCTCCCACAAAGTGGAAAGTCAGACAGGCAGATGTGTGATTCTCTGTAAACAGGATGATAAGAAGTGGATTATCGGTAAAGGTTCCGTCTGCTCCGGACATCTCTGAAGAGAAGAAAACCACATCATCCGGATTATCCGGCATCTCCGGATGGGTCCCGTCCAATAGGAAGTAATCCTGTTCCAAAGTGCCGTAGTCCGGTGCGGAAATATCCTCTTTCGCTTTTGATATATCCCCGAAAGACTGGTTATATGCCGTTGTCAAAGTACTGTCTTCACGGGCTGTCGTATCATACAGCCCATACTTTGCATAAAATCCTGTCGTTCTCATGGTGTCCTCCACGGCGCCTTTGCTATGTATTTACAGGTTAACCCTTTAAACTTGACGGTATCATCAAGAATTTTTTCCATTTCATCTGATACCGAAGATACATAGCATTTGAATGTATAGGATTTTTTAGTCGAGGGTAATGTCACATCGTGAAAAGCCACCGGCTCCGTCAGTTTATCAAAAAGACGCTCGTATAAATCATCATCGTCAATAGTTCCGAAATTCATGGTGTAATTGAGGTATACCCCTAATAGTTCTCTCAGCATATCTCCGGATTCTTCTTCACGTTCCGCAAATTTATCCAAAACCTTTGCTTCTCGTTTTACCGAAACAAGGGGAACATCAAAATACATGCCATCAATATAAATTCCCTGTGTATATAGCATTTCAACATCCCCCTTCTATTCCGGCTGAAAATCAAGATCGTATCCCTGCCTGTGTGCCTCGGCAAAGAAATCCGGTAAAAATAATCTGGCAAATGTTTCTCCGTCATAGTTAAGATTGATTGTCATATCCCCACCGGAATAAGAATTATCTGCCATTACATTTCTCATTGCGTCCTCTATCGTTGATAACGGTGCCTCTATATTGGTCTGCCCGAACTTCTGATCTCCGAGTACCGCCATGAATGGATTACCACCGCGAATTACTGCTCCTGTTGCAAGGTGAGGTATATCCTGTATTGCTCTTACCTGTGAACCATCTATACTTTGTTTGCTTATTGATGTTCCGCCTCCAAAGAATCCTCCGATCCCTTGACCGATCGATTCTCCAATAGCCTTGATTTTGGTGATACAGATTTCTACCATAGAAGCAACCCAATCAAAAAAAGTTTGCAGAAAATCTTTGATGGAACTAATTACGCCCTTTACATTTTCCTTAAATGTCGTAAATATTTTTTTTGCGTTTTCCCATGCTCCCTTCCAATCTTTATCAATAAGAAGCTTAATTGTTTCCAAAAATCCTGTTGCCAGATCTTTAAGCGTATTAAATGCTTTCTTCATATAATTCCAGAAACCATCAAATATAACCTGAGCTGCTTCCCAATTTAAATTCCATTGCTCAACCAGGAAATTAATAAAATCAATAAGTCCTGTGAATACCTCAAGCAATATTTCTATACCACTTATAATGGCTGTAATTAATACATCAAAATAGTCAGCTATTATGGGAAAGACGTAAGTAACCAGTAAATCTATAAATGGTACAACGATATCTTCCCAAAGTCCTTTTAATACAGTCACCAGGTTATCCAAAAGTTCTACAACTGAATTGATGAATGGACTTAAATACTGCGAAAACAAATCGTTTAAGCGGCTTCCGATTTCCTGTAAGATTGGCGATACATGTTCATTCCACACATTCAGAAAGCTGTTTACAATTGTAGATAATCCTTGTGCAATGCTATCAAAGAATGGTTTAAAGTGCTCATCATAGACTTTATTCAGATTATCGAATACGCTGTCTACCATTTGCTTAAAACCTTCTAATGCCTCGGCACCAGCAGAAAGCAAACCTTCAAGTGCTGTTCTGAACTCCTCTTCATTTTCAGTAATCGGAGTAATGATTATCTCTAATATGTCTCTTCCTAATTTAAGCAGCAGCTCCGTCTGTCCCATAAAGGTATCTGCAATAATACCAATAAAAGCCGATACAAAACGAATTCCACTTTCGCTTGCAAATGCTTCAAATATATAAGCAATGCTTTGAAACAGACTGGATAATAAATTATTAATTTCTGTCCCGATGTTAAACATAGAAATAATGTAATCTTTGATGCGATCTACATTTTTTTCCATGTAATCTCCAAGTCCACCTATAAAAGCCGCTGCCAGCGTTAAAGCTATACTTACTATGGATCCAGACAATGATCCGAGCATATAAACTAAGGATTCGACATAAGCCTGTGCTGCTTCCAAAACTGCAGGATCCGTCCATATATTAATCAACGCATCTTTAATTTTTTGTAAACCTTCTTTGATTATATCCAGGCGGTATTCATAATCTCCCAATCCATCCCAGAATCCGTCCATGAACAATCCGCCCAGCTGTTTCAAATATTCAAGAAGGGGCTTCAGCTTATTAAGAATAGAATCCAGCCACTCCTTCAATTTAGGATCAACCGGAATCTCTTCAAACATCTGCCCTGGATCTATTCCACCAGAACCTCCACCGGAACTATCTTTTTTACTCAGCACTTCAATTTCATCAAAAGATGCCAATGCTCCGGCGGCTTTCTTTGCTGCAGCAGCGGTTCCTTTAAGAGATGCTGCATAATTCTGTTGAACTTTTGATGCCCTAGTCCATGTAGCAGCTCCGGACAGAATTGCTATAAACTGTGCAAGTGTATTCATGGCAGTAGTTACATATCCGATCAGTTGTACAAGATATGGAATCACCATCTGCACAATAGGAGCAAATGCCGTTGCAAAACTGTTTTTTAATTGAAGATTGGCAGACTGCAAAGACGATATGGATCGGTTGTATTCGTCCGAATACTGTACCAGGTTTTTAAAACCATCCTTCATACCGGATACCATTGCATTAAAGCCTTTCGTAATCCAGTTAAATACCAATAAACTAAGTGCTATGCTTTTAAGTCTTGAAGCAAAACCTCCGAGCATTCCGGAAGACTTACGGATATGTCCATTTATGCTTGAAAAAGCCTTTTTTCCAGCCGTACCGACTTTTTTTAAACTGTCACTTACTTTATAACTTTTTGCCTGTAGCTCTCCCTGTTTTGTTACCAACATCCGGAGTTCTGACCTTGCTCTTGAAAGATCATTAGCCGCATCGTTGATCTCATTTGGATCTGCACCGATCGTGAAGTCCTTTCCTGTATCAACAAGTTTTTGCATTTCTGCATTTAACGACTCTATTTTTAACTGTGCATCGGCTTCCTTCTGTATGAGCGTGTCCCATGCCACACCTGTAGTAGCTCCAATAGACTTGAATTTTTCCTCTTGGTCTATCAATGCAGTAAGCTCTGCTTTTGCAGATGCCAATTTACTCTCCAGCTCCGTATAGGCTTCTGTCGGTAGTCTTTTGTTTTTCAGTTCATCGTATTTCTGTGTGAGGGCATCTACTTTCTGTACTGCCTTGTCAATCTGCAACTGTAATCGCTGCATCTGACTGGTATCTACTTTGGTTGATACCCTTACCTCTGCATCATAATTTGCCATACTAAGCCTCACTTAACGAGAAAGAGCCAATCACTTTAATAAGTAACTGGCTCTTAGGCGCTACGATTGGGCTTTTCTCATTTTTTCAAACAATTCTAATGCTTCCCTCTTCTTTACTTTTTCATCTTCCGATATCTGCTCCTGTGGCTGTTCCAAACCATAAATTGTCTTTTGGTCTTTTAAGATCTGATTTTCTTCTTTCGTCATATTTGACCTAAGCTTCTTAAGACGAACATCCACCACTCTGGTAAATGCACACTCATTCAGTGTCGTAAGCATACCCATGAACTGCCAGTAATGCATATTAACCGTGTTCAGATCTATCCCGTACTGAGCTTTAAAGGCACTGTATAACCGCCACTGATCAATATCATAATCAAGGACTCTGGTACGGTCCTTAGACTTCTTATTATTATCATGATTCCATTCCTGCAGGAACCACATGATAGCGTCATAATAATACGGTGGATCCGGCCGGATACCGCGGAACAAAAGTTCTGCGGAAGTACCCCACTTTTCATTATCCGACAGATCCTTATCTTCCATGATCTGTGAGATCTGCACCCCGATCCGGAAGTCTGTGTCTATCGGAAAACCTTCCCACATATCTGGGAGTTCATCAAGCATCACATTGAACATATATTATTTCCCCATATAGGACTGAATCAATTCCTGTCTGTTACGGTATTTGCTTCTCTTTCCACCTTTTCGATCACGGTTATACTTCTCGGAAATACGCTTTGCACGACCTTCAAATACCTGATTCAGAACAGGCGTAATGGCTTCAATAAAATCATACAGGCACTCGTCATCCGGCACAAAATCCGGATTAATCTCATAGGATACACGGAAAAATTTCTTAATTGCATCCTGCCCCAAAATTCTATCGATCTGATCCGTTGCTTCCAGATAAATTTCCCTACGAACCTTGCAAAAAGCAACCAGTGCATCCACATTGATATCATCAACTTCACCATCTTCGTCATGAGTAATGATATCCTTTCCGTACTGCTTTTCAAATTCTGCCTGTCTGGTAGAAATATCCTTCTCCTTTTCCTCGAGCCATTTAATGAACTCTGCGAACCGATCAACCACAGAAGTATCCCGGTCATTGATGTAAATATAATCATCACTGTCATTCAGATACACTTTTACAATATGCTCATCCTGTACCTGCCCTGCCTTAAACTCTCTTACCATTGTTATTCTCCCTTATGAATGACAGGGAACATCCAATATGGATATTCCCCTCTTATTCCATTTCTACGCTGCTGTAAAAGCCTCGGATCCTTCGGTTACCACAAAGGTACCCTGAACTCCGTCACCTACACCGCCAAGTGTCATAGCACTTACAAGTTCAGATCCGGCATCACCACCAACAGAATCAAACTGGTAGGTACATTTTCTCTTAACTGCTGGATATGCTCCTGCCTCTGTCGGTGTATCCATCAGATTAATACGGACATACTCACTGATGGCTGCGGATCCGACCGGAAGCGTCTTAATCTTTTCATCCATCCACTTCTGCAGATCGTCACTAATGTACTCTCTTTCCACGCTCATAGACGGAGTATAAGATTTCAAATTAGTGGTGCCATTCTTCTGATTGATATACTGCTTTGTTTCTGATTCCGGGTTAAATTCTTCGGTCAACGATGTAATACCATCACCAAGTAACACCCACTTAGGAACTTCCGGTGTTCCGATATTAAAATAGTGCCGAAGCATATCTCTCATTTCAGACATGATTATCTCTCCTTTTCATATTTGATGGATACAGTCATCTGATAGATGCTGTTCCCTTTTGCCGTTGATCCGATACAAAACGGAGTCGTTACAGATACCTGTGTAACCGCTGCATCCGTTATGACCGGAAAGTTCATATTTTTATTCTGCTGTGATACCCAGTCTTCCAATGCTTCACCGAAGCCATTATTATCAATACGGTCTGTATTGGTCTGGCTTGCAAGTCTTGCCTGGATCATGTAATGATCGGTGATGATCTTCCGACCGGAAATATAAGATTTTATATTTCTGATCGGTTCTTTCATCACCGAATAGGTTTCTACCTCTGCCGACTGGATATCCGTGTCTATCTTCCCCATCTTCCAGTATTCCGCTGGATCAAACGTTTTCAGCCACTTAATAATGGCACTTGAAACTGTCACCTTCTAAGTAACCTCCTTACTCCGTCTTCAATCTCCTGCTGACCGCCGTTCTGCATATACCGGTCTGCCCAGTAGCCGCCTCTTGTCGGCGCACCTTGGAAATTATATTCCGGATGATAATAAAGCCGTCTGGCATACGGAGTGTTCCATACAACATCTGTGCCATTTTCTATATGACAGCTGTCAATCAACCTTCCTGGGTTCTCATACTTTTCTGCTTCATCCATCGGTACATACGGCTCCACATTCTTCTGAAATTCCGATGTGACAAAGCGCTGCACTCTTCCATTTTCTTCAAGGCCGAGCGTCTTAATACAATCATCCAGGTTAAATGTGCAATTATAATTTGCTTTACTCACTTTCCCACCACCTTAATGGTCTTAAGCCGTGGACGGTTCCGGTTATCCGATACTGCTGTGACGGTGACTGCATACTGGAAGTCCTTCTGCAGATCCGACAACTTGTAAGTCCGGCTGATTTCCTTATCTGACACACCCAGGACAATCACATCCTGTCCCGTCTTTGCATTCAGTGTCCAGTAATTTTCTGCTTCCTCTTCGGGCAGTTTCGCATACTCCGTAGGTGACAGATAAGGCTTATTCCCATAACTACGCTGGAAATCAATGGTGATACTCTCCACCTTGCTTTCTGTCTGCACATTGCCGGAAGTAGTAACCTCAGTCTTGTTATGACTCCACTGTACGCCTTTTACTACTGACCGGAGCCAGATTTCCTTTTCGGTATCCGGATCCCGATGGTAGTTATAGACCGTCATGGTGTCCGTAAATAATACACTCATATTATCACGCTCCATAATTCAGCATAAACGGCTCACGAAGTGCCTTATAGATTTCTTTTTCTATTTCATCCTTGTAAACCGTTGTCATTACACCGTCTACATTAATTTGCATCGTTTCTCTCAAAAGAGGAGCTGCTGAATTTTCAAGAAGGGGTAACGTTGCAACGCCGACTGCGTGCCCGCTAAAGCAAGCATCCCTTTCCAAGCAGTTCTCACAATCTTTGCTTAACTCCGGATACGATTTCTTATTACAGATCATAATGCACCTGCCAATCCCGTACCGGACAGACCGGAACGTATCACAGAGGTAAGCTGTGCTTCCTTCTCCTGCGCTGTGGTAACCTTGTAAGACTCGGAATACCCGTCATTACTGACGGAAGTAATCCCAGTACCCATGCCGGAGCTTTCCTGTACGCTCATAAGACTGATCAGCTGACAGAAAGTGTCCTGAATCTGCATATGGACCTGCTTCTGGAAATCTGTGGCTATTTCCTCACTGTACTCATTCTCAAACCGCTTCGCCCTCATGTGGGTAATGGTGTTCAATTTGATCTCTGCCAACTTGGACAACCTATTAAATTCTGTTTCATCTGTAATGCTATTGCAAAGGGAGCGGTACTGCTCCCACGCTATGTAAGACATACTGCTCCCTCCGTTCCTACTTAGGCTGCTGCCTTAGGCTTAACCTTAATACCCTTAAGAACACCTGCCATTTTGCTATTTTTCAGAACAGCCCCAGCAAGCATTTCAACTTCACCTTTCTTTACTGCGCCAGGCGCATTCAAATCGGGAAGATAAGTGTGCACCATCTTGCCACCATCAACAGAAATACCGTGAAATGCATTAAGACCAAGTTTCACCGCATACAAGTCTGTTGTGCCATAAGCCGTTGTGGATGGAGTAGTTGTTTCAATTACATCAGCACTCTTCGTGCCGTTATAATACTGTCCAACATCCATCATAGGAATGCCGTTGTACTTCTCGACTGTTCTACCGAATCCGTCTGTGCTTCTTTCATAGAAGCCAGCACGCCTTGCGGCTGCTCTTGTCTTTGTCAGTAATTCATTGTTCATCAGCAGGATATCTGGCTTTTCTGCCAGCTTGCTGATAAATCCGTCCAATTCATCAAGATATGCATTGTAGTTACTATCCAGCAATGCACTGGTCGAAATATCTGCCTCGGATGTATATTCTGTATCAGAACCAGATAACAACTTTTTAAGTCCGTCAAAAGTTCCGGTAATATACCCACTACCGGATGCAGCAGAAGAACCGTTGATTACAAGATTGTGGAAGTAATTTGCTCCTGCCTTGGTTTTTTCCTTAATCTGGAAGTCGATCTCATCAATTGCACCACCGGTCTCCGCAATAACACGGTCTACTTCAAAAGAACCACCAAGGATAATAACCTTTGCAGTTGCTTCCTCTCTTTTTGCTTCGTTAGGTGCATATTCCGTATTGATAGAACGCACGGCTACCGTCGATGGAGTTTTTAACCTCACGTAGCCATAGGTAAGTGTGGAACCACCGGTTCCGGGGGATACTGTGTCATCAAATATAAGCATATCCAATAAAAGTGAAGCTCTTCTAAATTCATCAATGACATTCTGGTCTACTTTGTCAGCCATGCCGACCTTTGCTTCTTCTAATGTTAAAGCCATTTCTCATTCTCCTCTTATTTATATTTCTCCTTAAGCGCATCCTTAAGGGTGTCTGTTGACTGTCCCGGTGTTTTCTGCACCTGTCCAATCAAATTACCTGTTCCTACCGGATTAGGTTCCGGCTCCCCGAAGAGCATCTTGCTATCTTCTTTCTCGGTCAATGCTTTCAGTGCTGTTGCAATGTCCTCTTTCTGATTCTTGGATGCCTTTAAGGTTTCCACGTCCAGTAAAGCAGTGATTGCTTTAGGGTTCTTACCATTGACAGCAGCAATGCTTTCTTTCACAAGATCATTAAAATCACGATCTGCAATCTTGGCATCATAATCCTTCTGGATATTCGTCTTTTCTGTTTCCAGATCCTTGATTCTCTGATTCAGACCAGATACATCTACATCCTTGAATCCGTCTAACTTATCCTGTAAGTCTTTCATGGCGGTGTCATTCGCTTTGATCGTATCATTCGCTGCGTCCAGCTTCCTGGTCTGATTGTCATAATCCGTCATGGTCTTGTAGTTTTCGAGCACAGCCTTTTCAAAGTCCTTCTTTTTATCTTCCGGCACTTCAAGTCCATACTCTTTCATGATTTCAAAAATGTTCTTCATTTCATCCTCCTAAAATATTTTTTGAATCGCACTTTCTGCGATATGGGAAATTGCGGGAGATGGAATCGAACCACCGTCTCATGACTAAGGAAGCCATTGAGCTACCACTGCTCTATCCCGCCTGATCTGACAATAAAAAACGCCAAACAGCAATTCGATCTACGAATTTACTATTTGGCGCTTAGGCTCTATTGTCATTAATGATTCTGTTTTACACTTTTTGCAGTACCCCGGGAAATTGACAAGTGCGGTATCATTCCGTAATACCTGCATCTTAGGATTTCCACATCGAGGGCATCTGCACCAATAATATCCTTTTGGCAACATATGTAACCCTCCATGAGGATATTATAGCAGAACTAATGTTTCGTTTCAATGATATATCTATAAATTATTATCCTTTTTTCGGGTCCCATTATTTTCCACATTTTCCTCCTGCTTTAACCGCTCCTCTTCCTTTTCCATATCTACATGAGCGGCAAAAAGTTCCTGGTTCTCTTCTGTCCACGGCAGATCAATAATTTTTTTATTCCAATAGCTGCTATCACTCATGCAAGGTTTCCTCCACGATTCTATACATATCCGGGAAATATTTCTTCGTAGCTCTCGGTGTCATAAAATAATGCTCCACAGCAACAGATACTACCTCTCCGAGTGCATCCGTGTTTATGCTGCCATCTGAATTCAGAGCTTCTTTTACGGATTCCACATATAACCTTCCCTGGTATTCCTTTATAAATCTCGGACTGTTTAATACAAATATTTTCATGGTATTTCCAGTACTATCCATACCTGTTTTTATTATTATATCATCTTTAGTAAGACCTTGTACCAAATTCTTTTTTAAAGCATCCACTTCTTTTTTATTAAACAGCTTTTCTTCCAGGCAATGTCCTACCTCATGGTAAAACTCCCGATCTGTTACGTTACTCGGTAGATAAATCTCATTATGGCCGTACCAGTATCCGCCTCCAACACTGCTATTAAAATGGAATGTAACATCTGATAAAGCACTTCGTACTGTTGACGGCATTTTAGCGATCATTGTACTTAAGGTCACCTTTTCTCCAAGCGATACCGCCTTACCGTTATCCCCGATAACACGATACTCTTTATAGCCATTCTCCCCTTCTATGTTCTGCATTCCTTTCCACGCCTTGGTATTCTTTAAGTCAGACGTGCCGCATTCATACCGGAGCTTACTTGTAGCTACCGGCACACCACAAGCCTTACAAAACTCTTTATACTCCGCTGTCTTACTTTTGATCCTGGCATTAATCTCTGTTGTGTCCGCTCCCAGTGTAGTAAGAGCTTCTTTTTCCCTTTTTAATGCCCGGATATTCCGCTCCATAGACCTCATTTTCTGCGTCATAGCATAATAATCATAGGTTTTTCCATTGATGGTTACCGGTGCCGGATCCTTTTCATCATGATTCTTTGGGAAACTGGAAGCTCCTTCAAACCATGCATAATGGTTGTGCCGGCAGTTATACCCATAAAGTCCCTCCGGATCGTCCTCATGTGCACCATCTGCACTGTAACCGGTTGCTCTCCACAGGTCTGTAATACTATCCTGTCCGATACGGTCCGCCTCTTCCCGGTAATCCTGCCCCTCTTTGATGTAATAAACCCTGCCCTGCCACTGCTCATGGTTGGCATGGCCTATCCCCTTATTACGTGCGCCACGGTGCTTCGATACATATACAAGGTTTTCTCCTGTCTGTTCGATGTTTTTATCCTGTATCTTTCCTGCCAGCTGATGGCATCCAGTTCTGATCGCAAGCCTTGATGCCGTATCAAGCTGCATACTATAACCAGATGCATAATCAATGAACCGCAACCCGCTCTGTGCCAGATCATGCACCACATCACGGATCACTTTATCCTGGGAGAATGTTCCGGAACAGATCTTAATCACAGCCTTATCCAATTCCCTGCGGTATGCGTTCTCTATGCCCTCATACCCGCTCATGGTTTTAAAGCCGGTACTCTGTGTCATATTCTTAAGTTCTCCGGCGGTCTGTGCTGCAAACGCATCCACAAGCTGCTGTAAAAAAGAATGATCCTTTAACTCCTTACCAACACTCTTCCACACGGCAAGGTCACTGATCCATGCCATATTACCGGCACCTGCCACAATATCATCATTGGCTTTGTATGCTTCCCTGGTAATATCATTAATCGTATTCCGGATCTCGCGCTTATATTCCAGCGTATTCTTCGCTACAGCCTTACGATACTCCGGAACCGCATTGAGAATCTTCATAGCTTCTTTCCGGATCCGTGCCGGACTATAGCCGAGATCTGCCATAGACATTGCCTGCAGCTCTGCAGTACGGCTATAAGTAAGCGTCTTTGCAATCCTGCGGGCAATGTCCACAATAACCTCATGCTCTAAATACTGGAACAGGGGCGCAATGGTTTCAGATATGATTTCAAGTTGTTCTTCTGACAGCATTAATCCTCATCCTCTCCACCTGTTTCCTGCTCTTCTTTTTCCACCTTGGCTTCTACCAGTTTCCGTGCTTCCTCTTCTGCCAGGCTGTATGCATCCATGAGATACCAAACTGTCAGATCCGGAATATCAAATGCAAGCGCATCGTTTCTCTTTCTCTCCAATTCTGCTTCCCGGTCTGTGATATAGCTATCATCGAAATCTACAAGGATCTCCTGATCCAGGTTGAATGCTTTGCCCTGAAAGGTATTGGCAAACCACATCACTGCTCTGCAGATGTCCTGTATGTACCGGATTGCTTCCTGTCTCTGACGGTTGAGCTCCTGCATCTGATCCTGACGTTCTCCAACATACTCGGTTGCTGTAGTAATCTGTCCGTTCTCAAAGCTGTACTTCTTTGTGCCATAACCAAAGGACATTGATAAGAGCGACAATGCCAGCTCAAAGGATTTTGTCACCGGTTCAATGCGGATCTCCGGGTTGTATTCCTGTATCAATGCTTTTTCCTGTGGATCTGGAAGTTTTTCACCGATAAGGACAAATAGTTTTTTCTGCTCCGGTGTCATTTTAGGCTGCCCGTTCTCGTCAAATTCACATAGCAGTTCATTTACAAGAATAATCTTCTCCGCTTTATCAAGATCGGAAAAGAGAACGTTGTAGCACAGATCCACAACCTTAAGCGCCGGAATAGCATCCCACAGCTTAGGCAGACCATACCCGGTCATATCATCCAGATTATTTACCTCTGCATTACGCATCACTGCGAATGGCTTTACCTCTCCCAGCTGCACAATCGTTTCCTGATCGGTTAACTCATTACCCTTATCATCAAATACGTGTGTCTCGGCAGTGTATAATCCATTATCCCCCAACGTAAACAGTACAAGCGTGGTCTGCTTCTTTCCCTTGCTCAATCCGGATCCGGAAAAGGCTGCTTCTATTACGATATCGTTTTCCACCGTCAACGGCATAAACGCATCCGCTTCCACATAATTAAGCTTAATGATTCCACCCTTTACAGAGTTGTTATCCATAAAGGTCGCATTATCCAGCCTGATGTAACAGGCTGTTGTACCATCCGCCGAGGTCTTTTCCAACTGCTTACGATACTGGGTGTTAAACTCGCTCTTAGCCAGTACATCATTGACAAAATTCCCCTGTTCTCCATCACCGGCATTAATCTCCAACACCTCACACAGGTTCGCATCATCCGAGCAGCATCGCTTACCAAAATTAAGCCGTGATAACTCATAAGGAATCGCATTGATCGTCTTACGCTTATGAAAGTCCTCAATCACACGGTTGCTGTACCAGTCATCACAGGCCTGTATCACTGTCAGTGCCTTGTCGTTAACCGTGTACCCTTTTTTCTGCAAAAAATTCTTTACACACTGTTCCATGTCATTCTCCTTATCTGTCTAAATCTATCAGTTCCACAAAATCAAGCCATGTATAGCACTCTGCATCCCACCAGTCGTTGCAGTTACCGATGTTCTTATCCTCCGGTCGATCCGGATGATCTTCGTCCCACTTCAAATTGCCTATCGCTTTCCGAAGGTATTCACATCGTCGATTAATCTTAAGTCTGCCAGTATTAAATAGCTTATCTTCCGTCTTTGGGCGGTCCGAGATTTCATTCTTCCGGCATCCCTTGATATTCCGATATGGGAGTCCTGCTTTCTTGGCAGCACTCCTCAAACTGTTTATCATAGTTGTACTGGCGCTATCTGGAAACACCCAATCAACGCGCCCGTACTTCTCTATGCACATACGATAAAACTCCACAAATTTATCGCATATCCTATCCGCATCAATGTCCTTTGATAGTGGGATATGATCCTCTTCTGCCGTCCGCAAGTCATGGTATCTGTTAAAGTACAGTTTGAGAACGAATGTTGTCATAGAACCATTACCACCGAAGTCAACACCCATCGTTATCTTGAACGGTGTCTTTTTCAGCCTGTACTTTAATAATTCTCCATCCTCTGTATACTCCTCAAATATATCTGCATCATCATATAAATATGGTTCATTATTATCTGCAAATCTCTGAAAGATAGTTCCCTCTGCAACTGCTCGATCTCCCTTAATATCACGGCGGTACCAGACTGTTCCTTTGTTGTATGTAAGCAGCACAGCTTTTATCTTTTCATCCGACATGCTCATGTTATCTACCAGCGTAAAGTGGCCGTAATTATATCCATAATCCGAATGTAGTTCCTGCTGATCCTCATGGAATTTAAGAATATCCGTATAGTACCAATGCTCTTCTTCCTTAGGATTTAGATCATGAAAAACCTTCCGATCCGTACTGGACAATGTACGGTCAAATACCTCCTTTAGAAACTTTTGGTGACATTCATTTGCCTCCGTCACATACGCCATGCCGTAGGTATTACCCTTTATCAGCTTCTCATCTCCGTCTTTACCTCCACCGGACACAAGGACAACCTTCTCTCCGGTCTTGGTCTGTACATACACACAATCACGGTCCTTATACTTCCCCTCTCGGCATCTTCCCTCAAAGTAATTCAGCAGGCCGTATCCATCGCAGTCTAAAATATTCAGTTTTGCCGTTGCATTTGATACTCCCGCAACCAAATGGATTTTATTCTTGTGGGTTTCCAACAGAGAGCAGAATATAAGTGTCTGTAACACGTTCTTACCACCACGTTTGCCTCCCTCTGCCACATTAAACCAGCTATCCATACACCTGAGGAAGTATTGATACTGTCGTTCACTGAACGGCGCCGGTCTATTCATTTTCTTTCTCCTCAAAATCTTCTATCCTGCGATTGGCTGCCGGATTCTTTAATATGTCTGCTATAGTCTGCATATTCTTAAGGATCTCCTCTCCTGCATTATCCTTGACCTCTGCACGCTTGCGCTCATATTCTGCTTTATATTTACTCTCCGGATGCATCAGGAAGTATTTTGTAAGCCAGTCAATCGCTTTTTGCTTATCTGCCAACTTTACAGACACGCCATCTTTACCACGCTTTACCTCATGGATTAACTGTGTATCTGTATTCCCAGATTCTTTCAAATCAACCGTACTTACCATGAAGTTCTCTCCTGTATCAGGATCCGTAATCTCTTTTTGACCGAACGATAGATAATTACCGATATCAGCAAAGGCAATCCGCATCTGCAATTCCACAATATCATCTGCACCGGCTACTATCTGCTGACGCTTGATTTCTTTCAAACGCTCAATCTCATTTTTTATCCGAGTATTTCCGAGTAATGCAGGCCCGTTTGTGAGTGCCGTGCTGTATTGACATCTGTACGCATTAATATAACTCTGCGTTGCATTGAAAGTTCTACTGTAATATATACAGAACATCTGCTGTTCCGGCGTTAAGTCATCGTTCTTTAATGTCCCTTTCGTACCATCATCTATAAGTGCTGCCTTCTTGTGTGCGCCCTTACTTTTTTGTGTGCACACTTTTTCTGTTTTGTGTGCACCCTCTTCTCTACTCCATGCATACCTCTTTTTCCAACTCTTGACAGTGTTGATAGTGGTCCCATACTTTTCTGCTATGTCTTTATATTTCATTCCTGCCTTATAGTCCTGCTCTGCTTTCTGGTAGTTCTCCACTATCTCACTTCCTTTCTCCGATAAAACAAAAAAGAGCCGATACATGGATTTCTCCACATATTGGCTCTTAGGCGCTAGATAATAATTATTGCTTAGTCACTTGCACATAATATGTTTGTGCATTAGCTGTTTTTCCCTGATTCTCAGTTTGAGTTTCTTTCCCTTTTAATTCATTATATTTGAACTTTAAACACTCAAGCACAAACGTATTGCTATATGCTCTTTTTTTGCTGCAAATATAATAACCTCCCAAAAATAATGATGCAAAAATGAATGTTCCCAGCAAAATGCATCTTGAAACAGTATCATCAATCGGGATTCCATCAACCACCAACGTAACTGCTGTTAAAATAACTGCATACATTATTGAAGCTATGGCAAGGGGTTCTGCAGTATTAGTCTTTGCGCTATATTTACATATTAATGCTTCTAGCGCATTAACCTTATCCTTATAAACCGAAATTTCATTGTTAATTTCACTATTTACACTATTTAGTGATTTGAGGCATTGCTTTTCATCAACTTTTTTGCTTAAATCATCTTTCTCAACCATTTTCAGTTCCTCCTTTTATAGAATATCATATAATAATCAATTATTCAATGCACCTACTATCCACTGTAGCCGCTCTCAATCTAAAAATAGATCTCATGCACTCCTGATCCTCTGCCACATATGCCGCACCTTGCCCTTTTCACTATAATCACCTTACATATATGAGAAATCCAGTCATCATAATTGATGACTGGATTCAACTCACAGACTTCTTTCATCAAGATCATTCTCATACTGACTCATCTTCCTGCCAATAATATCTCCACATTTGTTACAAAACCATGTACCCAGAATGACAATATCTGTGTCTTCTCCATACGCATCCTTTTTATATACCCGGCTTCCCAATATTATATCTTTACTCATACAATTAGGACAATGTGTTGGATTTTGCGTAGTCCACATACTTAATCCCCCTATTCTCTTTATAATGGGAAAATTATATCATTACCACTGTAGTCATTCAATTATCAATGTACTAAAATCATATTTCCCTTATATAATAGCCACGTACTTTTTAAAGATCTCCTCCGTATGATCCTTTCCCACAAAAGTATAGAACCTTGCAGCTGTGCTGTTATCCTTATGCCCGATATACTCCCCAGCATCATGCACGGATCCACCTCTCTTGGTTATATTGGTAGCCGTGGTCTTACGGAACAGGTGCGGATACACGCGCCGCTCCATCTGTGCCCGCTTTTTGATCGCATAAACGGATGATCTGATACTCTGTCGGTTAATGCCCTTATGCTTATCACCCCTGATAGCCGTAAACAGTGCTTCTTTACTGTTAAACTGGATTCCACGGGCCCTGATCCAGTCCGTTATATACTTAATGGCTACACTATCCAGAAAGGTGGTCCGGTATCTCCGAGACTTCTCGCCATATACAGACACTTCACCAGTACGCCAGTCAATATCGCAGACACGCACCTGTTCTGCCTCTCCGACTCTCACAGCCGTAGAACGTAAAAACTCGATCAGTGCCCGGTCACGCTTGTTCTTGCAGCCGGTCTTAAGTTGCTCTACCTCTTCCGGCTCCATGTGGTCTATAGGTTTCTCTATGGTCTTATACGGCTCAATTGCATCACAGGGATTTTCCACGATCAGGTGTGATTTACGCATCCAGGTAAAGAAAGCGGATAAACACCGGCGCTGGCCATCCAGTGAAGTCTCATTATTGTCTCTGCTGATCTTAGACAGATACAGTTCTACATCCATACTGGTGACCTTCAGGAATGATTTATGACAATGATCTATAAAGCGCATTACAATATCCTGGTATCTCTTCACGGTCTTTTCTGACAGCTTCGGTGCTTTCTTTAGCATAAACAATTCCCAGACATAAGCATTACTATCGTCTATCGTTGCCGGAAGACTCTCGATCTCCACAACCTCAACCCCTGCAAGGACTCTGGTAATCACATCCTCCAATACATTCAGCGTCATCGTATCTACATGGTTTCTCATCTGTAACAAAACGTCATTTCTTACCTTCTCTTTTGCTGTCATAGGACATCCTCCACATTCTCTTGCCTAAGGACAGCGAATCTGCTATAATATCCTTAGACGTGATGCGGTACAATCTACTTTGGTCGGTGGGTGTACCGCAATTTTTATGTAACAGACCATTGACATATATTTCCTGTCATGGTATTATTTGTTTATCCCAAACAAACGTTCTGTTGTGGATTCGTCCAGGCAGGACGTTTTGTTATTATATCCTTTTGTTCAAATACTCTAAACCTGCACCACCGATCAGATTGCACATTTCTGCCACAGTTTTTTCTGCCTTTTCTATCTTCGTAGGATCATTGTCACATCTCATTGAAATATCAATTTTTTGTTGCACTGACATATTTTCCACCAGTAAATTATGAATATCTTTTTGTATTAGCATCAATTTTCACCTCCGGTTAATTTCTGCAAATTTCCATGCAAATTTCAGTTTAAATCACTTTTCAACTTGGCTTCGGCTTCCGCTCTGGTAAGGAATATCCTTTCGCCAATGTCGCACGGTAAATAGCAACTCTCACCCATATCAGCGTCATTTATAGCATCAATTCTCGTAACAGTTCTGTCTTTATGAATCTGCTTGATATATAACTGGATAACGCGCATCATAATAACTGGCTCTTTCGCTCCTTTATTTACTCGATACAAAGTATCTCCTATCTTGCATGGCAACCGCAGGAGCAATCCCTGCTCCTCATCATCTTCGTAGGCAGCAAGTTTTTTATAATATGGCAGATCATCAATGTCTTTAACCGGATGCACATTCCAAGGATAACCCTCGCATTTATCTTTCCAATCTTTTTCTGTCAGTCTCTTCATCTCGGATTCCTCCTAAACTTTAATTTACCTCGTTATTTCATCCAGACAGGCATTCCATCCTGCATCCCATCAATCCGAATATTCATCATATTCATTGTCGTTATGCTCCTTCTCCGGCAGTTCCCGGAGCGGACATTTTTCATGCCGTTTCTTCATAAATGAGTTCTGTGACAATCTTGATGTGCCTCCATTCAGTACATTCATAAGCTGGCACTTCTTAATTCCCTGAAACTCATAAATAAATTTGCACTTACTACACGACTCCGGCATATCCATAGCCAATACTGCTTTATCCATACCTCACACCCCTTCTGGCTTTTCACACCGCTCAAATTCTACGACCCACACCCACGGGTTTGCGTACCATCCGTAACGGCCAATGTCGGATTTCTTGATGGTTTTATTCCAAACCTCAAAGGCAAATGTATCTCTATATTTGGGATAACCGCCACTGTCCGGGTCATAGTATGTAGGCGACCACCAACTCATGGCCCATTCTTCGTTTATTCCCTCTGCTTTTGCTCCGTCCTCTGTGATTTCCTGCAACCGCTCCACTCTCACATCCGTGACTTTAAGCCAGATACGCGCCGCTTCTTTCGGCATAAATAATGACGGTTTCCATTCTCCATTATGGCTAAACCACTTATGTACAAACGTATCAAAATCGTATCTGTCAATGGAATCTGTACTTCCATTGGCAAATTGTAATCTTACATCATCACCACCCGCTCTGAATCTTATATCTGCGGTTGCCTCATATCGATGTGCCCGCCAACATTGCCATGTTTCCCGAACATACAGGATATCACCCGGATGATATGGCTGCTTTGCATATTGAACAGATCCACTATATTCATCAATGCCAAATCCAAAACATCCTACATTTTTCTTCTCTGTACTGTCTGTAACATAGCCAAGTGGGTATATATGCTTTTCATCTGGTTGAGACTTTATCACACGTCTGGTGCAGGTCTTCCGTCCGTCCAGAATTGCCCGAACCATTTCTGTATTGAATAATATTGGCTTTACTGACATATTGCTCCTCCTTTAATTTACGCAAACCGGAGCTGTCCGGTCTGATCTTCCATCATTTCAGTTTCTCCAAGAATTATCTTTCGAAATATACTTTCAAAAATCGGAACCGGAATGCTGTTTCCGGCTTGTTTATATAACGCACCATTTTTGCACCCTTGTTTACTAGGATTAGACGCTAATGCATTGTAATAATCTTTATCTGTATATCCCTGTAGGCGCCAGCCTTCAAGTTCTGTGAGTAGACGCCATGATCCGTCTGATCTCTGAATAATTCCACTGTTTGGACACCGATTTTGTTTTGTGGATATTGTCATTGCGTAGTTTTTTATCACAGGTAGCTTGTCGATCGGTGCATTATCAAAATTCATTGGATCTATTCTTGCTTTCAGACTTTTGGAATTTATAGTGTACCAATCGGCAACTTCATTGTCTGGTTGTATAAAGTCCCATATATTCCGCATTGGTGTATGTATTAAATCGGAAAATTCAAAATATTCAGTTCCTAGAACTGATACAGTGAAATATCTTTGCCTTGCTTGGGGAATGCCAAAATCTCTTGCGTCCAAAAGCTCGTAGCTGCTGGTGTACCCCATTTTTGCCATTTCTGCCATGTATCTGTTGTGGTTATGCACCATGTACTTGCTCCGTACGCTCTTCACATTCTCCCAAATCACATATCTTGGCTTCCATACGCCCATCTGCTTAATAATGTGGATCGTCTCCCACATAAGACTTGACCGTGTTTCTGATCCCTCATCTGCCCCCTTCTGTTTCCCGGCAATGCTGAAATCCTGGCACGGACTACCATGTATCAGAATGTCCGGCTTTAAATTCCATCCGACTACGCTTTGCGTCTTGTATGGCAATTCATTGGCAAACATTGCATTGTAGCTTCTGACTGCTTTTTCATCAATTTCCACATAATCAATAGCTTTTACCGGTATTCCAAGATTGCGCAATGCACATCTTGGTGAGCCTATTCCTCCAAACAATTCCAATATCTGAATCATGGCATCACCTCCGGCATGAAATCAAACAACGTAGGCTCATCAATCTCGTTTTCAGCAGCCTGCAGATAACCCACGCCATCCCGGAAGTAATCCGGATTCAGTTCAATGCCATATCCCATGCGGTTCATCTTTACAGCGGTCATGGGTACTGTCATAAGACCACCAAAAGGATCCAAAACAACTTCTCCCGGATTGCTATAACGGTTAATGATCCGCTCTACGATGTCCAACTGCAACGGACAGACGTGCATCTGTGCCCTTCTACGGCTCTGCGTGGTATTCAGAGTGCGCATCCGGTTAATATCGTCCCACACTTCCATCTGGTTCCATGATCCCGGAGCAACGACCATAAACGTTGCCGGAAGTTTTCCATCTTCATCCAGTTTCTTTGCAAGTGCTACATGTTCCTCATAACTGTATACATTCTCACGGCTATATTTCCGGTATACAGACTGCAGATTATCAACTGAGATACTTTCCAATTCCTTTTTGCTGACAAGCCGATCTCCAGAGCTTCTCCAATATCCATGAGCATCAATCTGCCATTGTGCGCGGGTATATTCTTCTTTTGACTTGGTTACCCTCTCATCCGCAAATCCCTTTGAGTGATCTGTCTGCTGTTTCCGGAAAAGCAGGATATATTCCGGACACCCCACTCCCATCTTGGTTCCGTCCTTGCAGCAGTCCGACCATCCCAAACGATAAGTCTGGTTATTTTCACGAACCACATCCGTTACTACCGTTATCATTCCAAAATATTGGAAACCATGCTTCATATAATGGCTGATGCAGGCTGCATGAAAGGGTTCCATCGTAGGAAAGCCGGTTCCGGTCACATTACCGAAGAGCACCCTGTCTTTAACATGAATAGCTGCCACTCTTCCCGGTTTTAAAATACGGAGCAGTTCCGGTGTCAGGTAATCCATCTGTTCAAAGAAACGTTCCGTATTCTGGTTATGTCCGAAGTCATTATAATTGGCACTGTACTCATAATGATTTCCGAACGGGATCGAGGTATGGATCAGATCAACGCTGTTACTCTCCATTTCCCGTGTTTCTTCTACGCAGTCCCCATAAACCGCTGTGTAATAGGTTCCCTTTACTGTCCGTTCTTCTCTGCTTCCTTCCACTCCCATTTTCCTTTCCAGTCGTTCCACCTTATTGGCAGAGTTCAATCCGTACTTCTTTACAATCTCAATCATCTTCGCAACCATGTAATTATGATTTTTCCACTTTTCAATCAATGCTTCCTTGATCTGCCGCTCATTCTCCATGTAAATGATGTAGATCACAACCGGTTCTTTCTGTAAAAATCGGTAACATCGGTGCACTGCCTGTATGAAATCATTAAATTCATAATCGATACCTAAAAAGATTTCCTTATGGCAATATCTTTGAAAATTGCAGCCGGATCCTGACAGTGACTTCTTGGTTGCAAACAACCGGCACTTTCCATTAGAAAAATCAATTACTCGCTTCTCTCGTTCGTCATAATTCATAGATCCATAAATATCTACTGTTTCTGGCAATGCTTTCTTGATTGCATTCCGTTCATTTTCCAGATCGTGCCATAATAGGAAATGATCTTCCGGTGATTCCTCAACAATCCGTTTCATTTCAGCCACGCGCTGGTCGATACTTTCCCGCTTAACGGCTGCCGCTTCTTTTAACCCCTCTGCTGCTTCCTGAAACAACTGTATCTGCCCGTCACGATCTGCAGTATCTCCATAGTGTACTGGTATTTCCACCCACCTCACATCCAGAGGCGGCAGATCATAGCCTTCGTCAGAATACTCTGGGTTAAGATCAGATGGTTTCGTTACAAACAACGCCCAGCTGCTTACCCACATCCAGAACTCATCTTCCATATTTGGATATAAGGTCAGGTTATTTGCCTTGGTACTGTCTCTTTGAAAGAATCTTGTTAAGGCCTGTCCGGTATCCATCACCTCTAGGTACCCAGCATAATGAATCAGCTCCTTATACCGGTTTGGGGAAGGAGTTGCGGTAGCAACTAGCTTGTATGGAACATTTTTAAATTTATCAAGGAACGTCTGATAGGTTTTACTTCCAAAACTCCGTAAAACACTGGCTTCATCCAGTGAGGTTGCCGCGAAATACTCTGGCCGGATGTCTCCGTCACGTACTCTCTCGTAATTCGTCAAAACAATCCGGGACCGGCATTTTCCCACCTCTTCCATCGTCCGGCAGTACTCCGGCTGATCATATCCAAGAATCTCTACTGCATCCCGCGTGAATTCCTGTTTTACTCCAAGTGGAAGTACAATCAATGCCCTGCCACCGCAATGCTTAACTGCCTGATAGCAGAATTCAATTTCCTGTATGGTCTTTCCCAGACCAAACGACTCAAACAGTGCACGCCTGCCACCTTTTAATGCCCACCATACCGCATCCCTCTGATGTGGCTTTAATGCCGGATTAATATCTGCAGGATCCACTATGAATCCGCTTTCTGTTGCAAGTTCTATTTTTGATTCTAAAAATTCTTTATAATTCATTTTCAAAAGGAACCCGATATATCGTTACCCCGGCCGGAGGTTCGGCTCCTTTCCAATATGTCTTGTATTAACATAAACAATGTTATATAATGGCCATGTCTTACTCTGGCCGGAGGATCGAAAAAAACAATATGATTGTATTTTTGACCCTTTGTTTGGTAGTAATATCAATTCCATTGTGTACATATTTTCTTTTAAGATTTTCAAAAAAATCAAATATGAAGAAAATAAAATGTGGAAATAAACTTTTTCACATAACAATAACTTTTACTACCAAACATAAGACTAAAAAAGAATAATCATTCTTTCTGCAATGGTATTGTCCATTGCAGTTTTTATTTAATAATCCATAAAATCATCCAGATTCATCTGTCCTTTGCAGTTTCCACCGATCGTGTCCGGATCCCATCCAATACCGATATAATCAAGTACCTTCGCCCAGCCATAATCATTTCCATCTGCATCCTTGCACATATGGAACATCAGATAATCCCATTCTTTCGGATTCTCTTTATACAACAGATCAAACCGATGCGGTCGCTTCTCCATATGGATTCCAAAACCACACATACTGCATCCAGTGCGCTGCGCTTTCGTGGTATATAGTGTTCCGTCCGGTTGTTTCTCTATGGAACCATAGATTTCCGGTATAATACTTTCCGGCATCACAAACCGTTCTGTTATTTTCCCTTCTTTGAAGAGCCGATCATGGTATTTTTCTTTCAGTCCATGCTTCCAAAGCTCGTCCATTTCCAAAGCCAGGGTCAATATATCCTGCCTGCCATAGATGGCAAACGGTGCTGATCGTATGGTAGATGCCCCAAAGTAATTACATCCGTTCATGCGTAAGCTCTTTGCACGCCTTCCACCTTCGGATGCCATTAATCCCAGATATGGCACGCTGTTGTGCTCTTTTCCCCAATCATCACAATTCTTTTCTTTGAGATAATAGCAGCACTTGGAAGATACTAAGAAGTCCGGCTTTTGGAAATCACATCCCTCATTTTCATTCTCATATCCACCGAACAATTTCAGCCATCGGTGATTAAGCTTCATACGTGAGTCCTTCTGCCAACCACCATATTCTCCTGTCTCACCCGTAATAATGGCATGGCGCACCGTTTTATTCTTTTCAGACGGATTCTGCAACAGTTCAATCTTTGCAGCTACCTCCTTGGATATAACTGGAAAACCAAACTCCTGAATCACCTTGAACTTACTCCAATATGTACCATCCTCTCTCTTCAACGGCGGTACATTAATAATTCCAAGTGCTTTATGCACCCTCTGGATACTTTTATCTTCCAGATACGAAGCACTGACTCCCGGTGCATCTATGTCACATATCTCATGCAGAAACAGATATAAAACGATGCTGTCCAATCCTCCAACCGAAACATGATAGTTTAATCCTCGGCGATTGCATTCTGTAGCAAATTCTTCTGCACGAATCTGTGCATATTTCCTTTTAAACTCATACGGCTGCTTTTCTTTCGCCATGAAAGAAATCATCTTCTGATATGTGCCCAGCCGTTCCATTCTTTCTTGTACGGATTCCATTTCTTTCCTCACATTCTGCCGTAATACTCTACAAATTCATGTGCTGAATAAGCGGTGAATCTCTTGTATGTATTACCAACTTTCTCTACTACAGTCTCACCCTTTGGCTTTTTCTTCTCTGCGAATGTCAGTATGCTCTCCGGATAGTAATCTTCAATCTCTTCCGGTTCGTCCCTGAACTTCTCCTCACGCTTCCACTCGTTGTATTTGTTCTTTACCGTGACCGGACTGTAGCCAATCAGTTCCCCAATCTCTTCTGCTGTCTTTCCCTGCTCAAACCATCGTATAATCAGGTCCTTATAGCTTTTGACACTGGTGTTCTGATGTTCTTTCCGCTCTTCAATGTCCTGTGCGTATCTGTGTAAGGAGGTCACCTTGTAGCCTGTTGCTTCTGCGATCTCCTTGTATGGAACTCCGTCACGAAGCATCTGCATCATCAGATCCTTATTTTCTTTTCGCTTCATTTCATTGATCCACTCCTAACATTTGCTTTTCCAGTGCTGCATAATCATAATTGCCATGCATCATCTGGTTAAACTGAACTTTCTTACTGCTCTGTGGCTTCTTGTAGTTACCCGGCAGGTAATCTGTATATGCCCCTCTTAACAGGAAGTTTTCCGGATTGAGTATGTATCTCTCCTGTGTATCCAGAATCCGCACAGACTCCGCATAATTGCCAGCGGCATCCTTAAGATCTTCCTCATCAACAGAACTATCATCAAACAAGACCTGCCTGTATGCCTCTTCCGCTTTCAGAATCCGTACCTTTTTCGGGTATATCTCCCAGAAGCAGTTAAAACCGTTGGGGGATATAGGGGGATATACTTTACTCTTCTCTACTCTACTCTGTGCATTTCCGGTATCAGAAATGTCATTTATTCCGGAAGAAATTGAATTAATTACCACATTTTTCCTATTTACAGGTACACTAATTAAAAGGTACTCTTTTTTCAGTTCTACAACTTCCCGCTTGACTGTAGCTTTCAGGTATTGCTTCTGCACCCCGGAGGACGTAAGAATACCGTACTCTTTAAAAAGTCTCTCTGAAAAAATGTTCCTTCTGATACAGGCTTCCACTATATCTCCTAAGAGTTGTTGGGAACCGCCATTCAAACCATTTTCTGACGCAAACAGAAGCTCCCTGTCTTGAGTCCATTCACAGTAATAACCATACCCTCCATATATTTCCTGGAGTAGTTTGACAAAAACTGCAAAGCCTTTCAGTCCATATTCAGCCTGTACCAATCTAACCTTTTCATCCATGTAGCAATCCAATTCAAAGTAATCCAATCCTACTTTGTTTTGTCTGCCTGCCATGATCACGTCACCCTTTCAAATCTTCCACGTATAAAATCTTCATATTGAGCTTCTGCAGGTGCGACGTGTTCGAAGATTTTACCTCCTCGACTTTTCTCCTGCTGTATAAAAGCATTCAGTTCGGACATCTCTTCCTTAGAATCCGTACGTGGCTGATAGTAACCATCACCATGCGACATATTGATAATGGAATGTTCCTTCCTTGCTTCACCAATAAGATCTCTCATGGCTCTGTCTTTATCCTTTACATCTGCGATCAACCCATATTGAAAGCAAAGTCTTGTGAGCTGTTCTCTCTTGATTGCGTTTTCTTTTCCTACCGGAATAAGATCTATAATATTAATTTCCAATATTTCACCTCACTTCATTCCTACCTACCAACTGGGGGAGCTGATAGGTAGGGTAATCTCCTGGCATTCCCGTGGTATGCTGCCATCAGATCTTAGCGTGGTTAATAGTTTCTTAAGGTGTTTCAACCATTTCTATGGTGACTTCGGTTCTTGGGTTCTCCTTGTCATACCGAACCCGTGAGCCGTCCATAGACATGATAATCCTGCTGTTATCATCTTCGATCACGCCATACTTAACCAGCACATCACATAAGACCTCATGCAGATTACAAAGATCTACACGGCGTTTGGTCGGCATATAGTAGATTGCTTCGATATTCACCGGACAATCAATATGTAGGGGCTTTAGGAATGGTATACACTGTGCTTCATACTCCCTGTATTTCTTACTTGGTATAATCATCACCCGGTTGCCAGCCTTAATGATCTGTTGGCTGTTCTTTTTGGTTACTGGTGGTAAAGCGATAACAAATTTCACTTTTCATTCTCCTTGAAAATAATTCCATATACCTTGTAGCATTCTGTAAAGGCTTTCACGCCCTTCTGGTGTGCTATGGTATGGTGTAACCGGCATAGGCATATCTTTTTATAATTGCTGTCATCAACTGCTCTACGGTCATTTCCCATTCCAATCGCATCCTCATGATGTATTTCCCCGTCTTTGCCACATACAGCACATTTCTTTGCCTTTAAGCAATAATACAAATACCTGCCGATATCATCTGTACGCTCTATTGCGTTTTCAGAAAGAGGAATCCCATTTTCGATTGCGTATTCCAGTATGCAGCTGATAAATTCCCTTGCCGTTGTCATGGAACAGTCCGATAAACTGAAATAATCACTACCTGTCTGTGCGATATACAGGTATTTCAGCCACTCTTTCTGTTCTTCTGGTAAATATCCGGTATAATCCGCAATATCTCTTATCGTGGCATATGCTTTCTTTCTCTGCTCAATGGAAATAGTTCTTCCATCGTCAAACCGCATTTCTGCACGTTTGATACAACGTTCTGTCAGCATATCCCCGAGTTTTCTGTCCGGCACAGTGATATACAGTTCCGTGCCAAGGTCTGTTTCCTTGTATTTATTTAGTGTTACTATGCTGTGCATCAGCATCACCCTCTCACATCGTACTTAAAGACCATTTCCCCAATGCTGTCGTTTTTTATGGCAAGTGCCTTTATCTCTCCATTTTCAATAATGATCTGTGTCACTCGGAATTTATCATATGTGGTATACTTCTTTTTCCCTTGCTGCTCCACCTCTTTTAATGTGACTCCATCTGTACTAATCCAGATAAATGGAGCCGTATAGAGCTCTCTTCCAATCCCCCAGTTAAAGCAGGCACGTTTAAATGCATCAGAAGCTTGTCCCTTTTCTTTTTCTGTATAACTCTCTGTTCCTACATCCTGTTTCGTAACCCATTCTTTCTTATCCGGATCATAGATTGATACATTGCAAAACAGATTTCCATTAATCAGCTCATGCGATCTTTTCCAGTTTTCCGGACCTACCGTTTCATCCAGAATCTTCATATCACAACGGGCATCCTTATAAAGAAGAAGGGAGCATCCTTTAGCGGAAATCGTATTAATACGGCATTCAATATCTCCTGCCGTCAGTTCTCTGAATTTCTTCATGCTGCCTCCTATCGGATCACTAAATGATCTCCATACTCTTTCAGGGTGACAAACGTAAGCTCCTTACCTTCCTTTAATGCCTGACGGATTAATGCATTATCAGGTTCTTTCTTCATATATTCATCCGGAACGTTCTCTGTATCAATCTCAATAGGCTGCAGGCCACCGTTCTTCTGAATACCAAAACTGAAAAGCCCTGTCTTAAACTTTGTCTTTCCAGTCAGCTTCATGCTGTCATACAGATGCTTATTTAACAGTTTTGCACGGTTCTCCATTGCCTGTTGCCGTTCTTCCAGGCGTTTCTTTTCCTCTGCAAATTTCTTAGCCTCTGCCTTAAGCTCTTTAATGATCTTGGCATAATTATCTGCTTTATCTTCAATAGCTCCCTCAATTCCGTCAAGGGTATCCTTTACTGCAGCATCTTCCAGATTCTCTTCATCTTCCAGCCATTCAAGGAGCTGCATATAATCTCCGGTTAATTCATATAATGTGCTCATTGTTCCTCTCTTTCTGCCTCTTCATAGGCTCTCCGTTGTTCCAGGTACCTGTTTTTCACAGGTACCCGATATTCTATTTCATTCCATTCCGCATCAACAACCATGCGATTTTCAATCTGCTCTGGCATCAGCAAGCACCTCTCCTTCGTTCTTAAGGAAATGCTTTTTAAAATAATCAAGCTGATTCTGCAAGTCTTGGCGTTCGTTCTCTTTCTTCTGGATCTCACGCTCAAACTTCTCTATTACACCATCTCTGCTTAACCGGATCTCTTCCTCACTTGCGAAAATCAGTTCCGTATTACTCTCGGAATTGATATGCTCAAAACTGATTGTAGGATTACTACTCCAACTACCTTCATTAAAAACTGCAACTACAATAGTAGGAAGATCCTTGAACATCGCAAAATCTGTAATCACCCCAGGCTTAATGCTATGCGTGCCGTTATACTCGGTAGCCAAAACCTTTACATTGTCACCAACCTTAAAGGTATCGATCCTCTTTGCTGTTCTAAGATCCACTTCCATCTTCATCCCATTAATATCAATGATTCTCTTTTCTTCCATTACCTATTTACCTCCAAAATTTAATTCCAACTGCTTAAACGGACTATTCATCATCCTGACTACATTGTCTCGGCGTACAATCCTTTGTCGTTCCTCTTCCCTGCATTCCAGACAGACACCGCCGATCATTTCTCCCGGATCACATCTGCCGTGACAGATCGGGCACTCAATCCCCTTCATGTTCTCCTCCTACATTTATAGATAATGCGGTAACACTATATCTAAGTTTCAATACATCAGTGAGATCTACAAAATTGGGATGTTTCCTCAGCGCCTTTGCCTGCACTTCCAAAGCATATACAACTGCCGGCAGATCAATAGGATCCATCGGCCCTATTGCCTTTGCAATCCTATTGGTAATATCCTGTATTTTTTCAGGTGACTGAATATATCTGTCGTAAAATATGTCTGTCATTTCCTGTACCATTTTATTTTTATCCATTTGACATTTCCTTTCTCCTGCCTTAACATAAAGACAGGCATAAAATTTCCGTTTTTTGCTGTTTTAATAGTCCCGGCTCGCCAAAGTATCGGGGCTATTATTTTTACCCTTCTGCATCTGTAATGATCTGCACATAACAGTAATCACCATACCTTTCTGTCCACTCCCGGCAACGTTCCAGGTTGCTCCGGAACACGTCTATACTTGTCCCTTCCTGGATACTCCCGATGCCGTCCCCGTCCTTGTCGATCCCGAAGCCGGTGTCTTTGACTTCAAAATACCCGATAAAATTCATGTCCATGTCATACAGGACAACCAGGGCATCCATCCATTCCCTTTTTGCTGCAACAATGCCCTCACGGACCTCGCTACCGGATGCTGTGATACTACCAGGTGGATATGTATAACACGTGACACGCATCAGTTTCAGATCAGATGATTCTGCTGCTTCAACTGGCAAGCTGTACAGGAGTACCAGTAACAGCATCACCAGAACCAGTAACACCGATAGAATTCTTTTTCTCATGATCTTCTCCTTTCAGCATGGAACGCACTAGCTCCCATATAAAATCCCTCTGCCAGTCCTTCTCCTCCTCTGATCCGGTAATCAGTCCGGCTTCCTCGTGTGCCATGTACATCTCTCTGCTCCTTTCTGCTGGATGTAAGCAGATAAATACTGCTCAATATTGCCAGCACTCCCGCCGTGATATATAACTGGATGTCCATTGCTGCAACGGACAGTAGAAATACCACAAAGGCAACTGCCTGTTTAAACCTTTTCACTCTTTTCTCCTTTCAGCGCATACAGCAGATCACCATCCGATATTTTCAGCAGTCGGATGTAAACCTTTAATTCTCCAAGTGTCATGGAGTCAGGATCCTTGACACGCTTGAAATGTGTTGATCTGCTAATGCCCGCACCTTTCGTCAGTTTTTCACAGGTGACATCATGCCGTTCCATGTTGGACTTAATCACCCGTCCGAGGAAACGTCTCTGCTCCTCTGCTTCACTCATTCTTACCCTTGGCATCGTTATCTCCTTTCTTTCCACCGCGGCATATAATTGCCAGACACACCACAATCGTAAAACAAATAATTAATGTCTTTGCTACAGATACCACTCTTTGTACCTCCTTCCTTTAAACTTGACCTCTTTTTTCTTTTCTCCTATACTTTCCTTATCAGAACAGCCATGCCAATTACGCAAGAAAGGAATTTTACAATGTCTGTTAGTGAATTAATCACCCTTATTACTGCCACACTCGGGCTCATTCTTTCTGTTCTACAATGGATTTATACCCTCTACTCCAAACGTACTAACTTTTCTATGTCCATTGAAAAATTTCAATTTCATACCAATAAATCCTATAGCAGAGCAATATTCACTTTAATGATTTGGAATAACTCTTCTGCTCCCTTAACGATTACTCGTATGAACATAAACAGCGTTAACTGCTTGATTAAGCATCAGTGGGTGGGAGATCGTTACTATCCAACCTTTCCAGAAAACGATATTCCAAGAACCGAGCGCGAACTTTCTCCAGATTTTCCAATAACTATAGCTGCTTATGGAGGTGGACTTTATCCCATAATTTTCGATTTTGATCCAAACACAACTTTAGATAAATTAATTCCTATAATTGTCCAAACTTCAAATTGTAGAAGAAAATTTACTCTATTTTGCCCTGAGTATGACAAATCAAAACTTTATTTCTGATGACGGTTATAGATAAATATCGCTATATTAGAAATAATAGTTAAAATCGATAATATGAATGCCGCTTTTAACATTGCTCTCCTTTCCGCTACTCCAATAGCTTGTCTACTTTTACCTTAAGCACTTTGGCTACTGCCTTAAGATTGTCCGCAGTGGGACTTGCGTTTTTCCACTTCGATATTGTCCCAACGGCTAAATGCGCTTCTCTCTCAACACAGCGAATAGATTTCTTATTCTTAGCACAAAGTACTGATACATTTTCATATACGCTCGTCACAATCACCTCCCTATTTATTCATCTGATAATTATCAACGAATTTATTGACTTTTTGCTGATTTTATTCTACAATGAATCTACCACAAAACATTGCTATAAAAATCAGCATCTAAGTCGCATTTCGTTGATAATTATCAGCGGTATGGTTTTATTATACTGCTTTTTATCAGTTTGTCAATGCTTTTTGTTGATTTTTATCAGCGGAAAGAGAAAAATATGACACTGAATGAACGAATCGTGAATTTATGTGAAAAAAAGGGGATCTCGCAATCTAAACTAGAGAAGGACTTAGGCATAGCCAAGGGATCTGTTACTAAATGGAAAACACAGGAACCCCGACATTCCACTATTGAAAAGGTAGCTGACTATTTTGGTGTTTCTGTAGAATATATAATGACTGGAGAAGAAAGTTCTGGCTACTATCTCAATGAAGAAACTGCCAAAAGGGCACAGGAAATGTTTGAGGATCCAGATATGCGTTCCCTCTTCGATATGAAAAGAAATATGCCGCCGGAAAGATTTAAAGCACATATGGAATTTATGAAGAATCTTTACAAACAAGAAACTGGTGAAGACATATAAGTACTAATTATGGTACATACAAAATGTTATATGTGTAATGGGTGATGAATTTTGGATATTAATACACAGCTTATAGATATGGATGTTCTTATAGGTGAACAGGTAATAAAAAATGTGGACGATAGCTACACTATACTGCTCAATTCCCGCCTTTCCCACGAACGGCAGTTAGAATGTTACCGTCACGCCATAAACCACATCCAAAGCAATGATTTTGAGAAAACCAATTCCAACATAATAGAATTGGAAGCACACCATGATAAAGAGGAGGAATTTCAATGAAATGCGAAAATTAGTTAAAAACGAGAAAATATTTTTCTAACGAAAGGGGACATTTAAAAATGAACGTATGTAGCAAATGTAAAAACAGTTATGAAGGTGCTTTCTGCCCCAATTGTGGGACACCAGCAAATCAAACGCCACCGCCTACCTATCCAGCACCTACAGAGAAACCAGGAAATTCTGCTTTAGGTATATTAGCACTTATATTTTCAATTCTGGGATGCACTTTCTTTGTAGCTATTATCCTGGCGATTATTGATTTATGTAAAAAAGATGGGCGCAAAAAAACCTTGTCAATTGCTGCTCTTATAATATGTGGTATATGGATAATCATTGCATTATTCGTTCCTTCCGGATCCAAGTCTCAAACTTCTGGAACGACTACTAATACAAAAGAAAGTACCAAGCAGGAAGCACAGGTTTCAACGGATGATGCTATAGAGTCAGATGCAAGTGAAACGGCTGAAATCAATTATATAAATGTTACTGCTGATGAACTGGCAGATGCTCTCAATAGTAATGCTATGAAAGCACAAAACGATTACGAGGACCAATATCTTGAAATATATGGCAAACTTGGAAATATTGACAGCAATGGAAAATATATAGGCATTGACACGAGTACCTATAGCTTTACTAACATCCAATGCTATATAAAATCGGATGAACAAAAACAGACCATTATGCAGTTATCCAAAGGCGATGGTATTGTTGTACGTGGATATTGTAAAGACATCGGTGAGATTTTAGGTTACCAAATTGATATCGAAAGCATCGAACCATATAGCATAGACTCCTCCAATGATGAAATAACAAATGATGATGGTTTAACAATCGGTCAGCGCAATGCTCTCGCTTCTGCTAAAAATTATTTATCATTCACAAGCTTTTCATATGATGGATTAATCAAACAACTCGAATATGAAAAGTTTTCCCATGAAGATGCTGTTTATGCAGCAGATAACTGTGGTGCAGATTGGAATGAACAAGCTGCCGAAAAGGCTAAAGCGTATTTAGATATGATGTCTTTTTCCCGTGACGGTCTGATTGAGCAACTTGAATACGATGGTTTTACCAACGATCAAGCTGTATATGGAGCTGAACAAAACGGTTATTAATATATAAAAAATCTGCCCCGGTACGCCAATACCGGAGCAGATCAGGAGCCATATCGGGAAATCCGATACAGTCACCTCGCAAGTGAAATTGTATCATTTTTCCCGGTGAAATACAAGCACCGGGCATTTTTATGCCCAAAAGGAGGATGATATTATGGCAAAAGCTCAAAAATTACCATCAGGAAACTGGCGAGTGAGAGTATTGGATTATACAGACAGTTTAGGCAAAAGGCATATGAAATCATTTACTGCTGATACCAAAAGAGAAGCTGAACTTCTCGCCACACAATATTACTGCAATCGACCGACGCAGGAAAAGGAATTTACTGTGAAAGAGGGAATGGATATTTATATCTCATCCAGAGAAGGTGTAATTTCGCCATCTACCATTCGATGCTACAAGCTTAATTTTAAAAATCACATGACCTCAATACAAGATATGCCAATTAAAAAGATCAGAAATGAAGATCTTCAAAGATGGATACAGGATCTTTCCGCTGATCGGTCTCCTAAAACTGTCCGCAATGTATATGGCCAGTTCATCAGTATGGTAAATACTCTGTATCCAGATCTTCGCTTCCGGGTAGTTTTGCCCCAGCGAAAAGGCAGCAATTTGTATGTCCCCACAGACAACGACGTATGTGCCTTAATTGAGGAATTTAAAAGCTATGATAAAAATATGCTAATTGCATGCTGTCTTGCCGCATATGGCACTCTGAGACGCTCAGAGATATGTGCTTTGGATGCTTCTGATATATCAGGTAATGTAATCCATGTTCATGCTGCTATGATCCTGGATGAAAACAATAACTGGATAACAAAAGTCCCAAAGACAAAATCAAGTGACCGTTACATTAACATGCCGGATTTTGTGATTGACCTGCTTCCCTCAGAAGGAAAGATCGTGAAAATAAATCCTAATGAATTAACCCAGCGCTTTATCAATGCTATTGATCGCCTCCAGATACCAAAGTTTCGCTTTCATGATCTGCGGCACTACTCAGCATCTGTGATGCACGCAATCGGTGTTCCGGATGTTTATATTATGCAGAGAGGCGGGTGGAGTTCTGACGCTACTTTAAAAAATATTTACAGAGGAAGTATGGATGATTTTCAGAAAAAATTTACGGAAATGACGAATTCTCATTTCGAGAAAATAAATAAAAGTTGACACGAAAGTTGACATGAAATTAAAAAACCCTGGTAAATACCAAGGTTTTAAAGCAGGGGCAGTAGGAATCGAACCCACATCGACGGTTTTGGAGACCGCTGTTCTACCTTTGAACTATGCCCCTATTTATCCGGTGTTTCAACCACCGAATGCTATTATAACTTATAGAAGGTTTCCTTGTCAAGATTAATATTTCAAATATGCATCGGTATCTTCTTTAATGATTTTACTGTATGCTTTTACCTCTTCCGAGGGTTCGTAATCCTGCTGATCATAAAGCAGTTCATGAAGCTTCACCACGTTCGTTTTAAGGTCAACCGGTACCACGAATGCTCCGACACCACCCTTGGTTCCACCGTTACGCATTCCCGCAAACGGGAAGCCATCGCTGACGGTCACCTGATAATCTCCTACTACGCTGAGCATGGTAAGAATATCATTAATGTCAAGTGAGGTGCTGATATAGGGAAACACCGCTTCGGCAGCAAGACGAAGCTCGTTAAAGGATGCTGTCTTACACTTTTCCATCATGGCCGTAATCAGATCACGCTGTCTCTGTGCTCTCTGGAAGTCATCCCCGATATAACGGATCCGGCAGTATGCTGTTGCCTGCAGACCATTTAATGTCTGGACTCCCGGTTCGGTAACCGGTATATATGAATCCTCCTGTGCTGTAAAATTCACACCATCCTCGCTTGTTCCGACCATACAGATCTGATAATTATTGAGATGTGGTATTTCCTTTTCGGTAACTTCCAGTTCAACGCCGCCCAGCGCGTCCACGGCCTTAATCAGTCCCTCAAAGCCAACCGTCACATAATCCGTAATATATAGATCCGTATTCATATTAATCATGCTGATTGCCTGTGCCGGTCCTCCCTTGGCATAGGCTGCATTACATTTATTATAGCTGTCATTTCCCAGATTCAGATACGTATCACGATAAATGGAAATCAGCTTTACCTCATGGGTATCTGCATCAATGGAACAGATCATGATCGTATCACTGCGGTTGCCTTTTCCAAGGCTTCCATCCCTTGCGTCCACGCCGAACAGGGCTATCTGATATATTCCGGATAAATTAGACTTTTGTGGATTCTGATCTTCCTGTGTATCATTCTGAAACTGCTGCCTGATTTCTTCATTCACAGCAATGTCTCCTTCTTTGATCTGCTGCTTCTGAGCCTTCGTTGCATGCATAACAAAATATAATGCCCCAATGGCTGCTGCAAGCACAACCAGCTCCAGAATATAAAGCGGCAGATGCCGAATCCATTTCTTCTTATCCATAAGTTACTCCTTCGTAACATCATTCACATTATTACATTGTAACACATTTGTAAAATTTTGCCTATCCCCAACCTCAGATGAGCTGCATGGCATCTGCTACACTCTTTACACCCAGAATGGTAATGTCTCTGATATTCTTCACACTGTCCACACACACGGCCGGAATGATACAGGTTGTAAAGCCCAGCTTCTTTGCCTCCTGTACACGCACGGGAATCATGCTCACGGCACGCACTTCTCCGCTCAAGCCGATCTCTCCCATGGCAATCGTCTTTTCATCAATTACCTTATTTTTAAAGCTGGAAATGATGGCAAGTGCAATCCCCAAGTCAATCGCAGGCTCCGAAATACGGATTCCTCCTGCAATATTGACATACGCATCACAGTTCCCCATCTGTAATCCCAGACGCTTTTCCAATACCGCCATCAAAAGATTTACGCGGTTAAAATCAGTTCCGATTGCCTGCCTCCTTGGAATTCCGAAATTGCTGTGACATATGAGTGCCTGAATTTCAATTAAGATCGGACGCGTTCCCTCCATTGAACAGACCACGATGGATCCGCTTGCCTCCTCCGGTTTACCGTTCAGCATGAATTCCGAAGGATTCTTTACCTCGTGCAGTCCATCCGCTTCCATTTCAAATACCCCAATTTCATTCGTGGAGCCAAAACGATTCTTCACCCCGCGCAGAATCCGGTAAGACGCATGCCGGTCCCCCTCAAAATAAAGCACCGTATCCACCATATGCTCCAGCACTCTCGGACCTGCCACCGTTCCTTCCTTGGTCACATGACCGACAATCAGGATGGAAATATTGAAGTCCTTCGCAAGGCGCAGGAATACTCCTGTTGCTTCTCTTACCTGTGAAACACTTCCGGGTGCTGCCGATACGCTTTCCTGATACATCGTCTGGATCGAATCCACGACCACAATTTCCGGTTTCTCCCGTTCTAAGGTTTCTTCGATAATCTCCAGATTCGTTTCACATAAAAGCCGCATATTATCACTGAATTCTCCGATCCGGTTTGCACGGAGCTTGATCTGCTTTAATGACTCTTCTCCTGAGATATACAGCACCTTATGCCCGTCTGCAGACATTTCACGGCAGACCTGTAAAAGCAGCGTGGACTTACCAATCCCCGGATCTCCTCCGACCAGAGTAAGGGAACCCGGTACAAGTCCTCCTCCTAAAACCCGGTTCAACTCTTCAATATGGGTCTGCATCCGTTCTTCCTTTTCCAGGGAAATTTCTGAAAAAGAAGCAGGAACAGCCTTTTCATGTGCAGTCTTTGTACTTTTCCCTTTTCCTGCTGTAACTACCGTTTCCTCCACCATAGTGTTCCATTCCCGGCATCCCGGGCACTGTCCCATCCATTTGGACGATTCATAACCACAGTTCTGGCAGAAAAAGATGGTTGATTTTCCTTTTGCCATAAAATCCTTTCCTTGAAGTAAAAAGCGCTGTTTCAGCAGTGAAACAGCGCTTCTGATCTTATATAACTATCTCGTAACTGTTCAGTACCTTCACTGTTACGATGCAAAATCCATTCCATATCGGCTTCGCCGATGGGATTTTGCATTACTGAATCATTTTCTTACGGCCTTGGCAGTAAATGCTTCGACCTGTACTGAATAGTTACACTATCTCTTTAATGAATCTCTTTAATGAATCACTTTAATATGAACTTCCTCTGCATTTTCAAGCTCTACACTGATATTCAGCTTACCGCCGAGATTCGTCTTCATCTTGCCTCTGCTCTTTCCGTCCTCAAATACCTCATATTCGGTATCCTCGCACAGGCCTAATGTAATCTGTGCATCTTCATTTCCGGAAACTGTAAATTCAACACTATCCGTCGTTTCCTTAAAGTAAAAAACGCTCGTTCCAGGAACCGATTCATATACGAATAATCCATTTCTTTCAAGCTTCGTCATCGTCTGAAAGGTCTTCACCTTATACAAATCACCTTCGTATTCAAAATCCTCAAGCTTCTTCTTTTCTGCCAGCTCATGATTGCCGAAGCTGATGGTTCCATCACTTTCTTCACGAAGTAATTCTTCTACAACAGCCATTTGTATTTCCTCCTGATTGTACATTTGCCGTACCTGTTCTATATATGGTAAGTATAAACTATTTAGTTTTTGACGTCAAAGGAAATCTGTCCTTTTCGGAAACCAATCGTAACCTGATCCCCGGCATGGATTTCACCCGCAAGGATCTTCTCCGCAAGCGGATCCTCAATCACGTTCTGGATGGCTCTCTTTAATGGTCTCGCACCCATCTTGTAGTCCGCATATTTGTCCACAATATGCTCCTTTAAGGCATTACTGAAATGAAGCTTTAACTCCATTTCCTTCTCGCACCGCTTCGAAAGATGACTGCTGAGAAGCTGCACGATCTCCAGCATCTCCTTCTTTTCCAGTGTCTTAAATACAATAATATCATCAATACGGTTGATAAATTCCGGTTTAAAGATCTTTCTTACCTCTTCCATAACTCCGGACTTCATTTTCTCGTAATCCTGCTCCCTGGTTGTTTCCGTAAGGAACCCTAAGTTCTTCGGAGCAATGATTCTCTGAGCCCCGGCATTGGAGGTCATAATCAGTACGGTATTCTTAAAGCTGACCTTACGTCCCTTGGAATCAGTGATGTGCCCATCATCCAATACCTGAAGCAGTACATTAAACACATCAGGATGTGCCTTTTCAATTTCATCAAAAAGCACTACCGAATACGGATTCTTCCGGATCTTCTCACTCAGCTGTCCGCCTTCTTCAAAGCCGACATATCCCGGAGGGGAACCGATCATTTTCGATACGGAATGACCTTCCATATATTCGGACATATCGACACGGATCAGTGCGTTTTCCGTGCCAAACATGGCTTCTGCAAGAGCCTTGCTAAGCTCGGTCTTTCCGACTCCGGTAGGTCCTAAAAACAGGAAAGATCCTATCGGACGGTTCGGATCCTGCAATCCGACTCTTCCCCGCCGTATTGCACGCGCCACTGCGGACACTGCTTCTTCCTGTCCGATAACCCTCTTATGAAGCTCTTTTTCCAGGCGCAGCAACCGGTCGCTCTCCTTCTCTGTCAGCTTACTTACCGGAACCTTCGTCCAGGTAGAAACCACCTTTGCGATGTCACCTTCTGTCACTTCGATCCGGCTTTCGGCCTGCTTCTTCTGATAACGATCTTCTTCTCTTTGATATTTCTTAAGAAGCTTTTCCTGTTCCCTGTTAGTTTCTGCGGCTTCCTCAAGTCTTCCTTCCTTTAGCTGTTCTTCCAGAACAGCATCCAGTGCAAGAAGCTCTTCTCTTCGCTGCTGTAAGCCCTCCGGTGCTTTGGAGTGCTGCAGACGTACCGCTGCGGAGGCTTCATCAATCAGATCAATCGCCTTATCCGGCAGATTCCGGTCATTGATATAACGCTCTGACAGATTCACGGCAGCAATGAGTGCTTCATCCGTAATCTGCACACGATGATGCTGTGCATATTTCCACGCAATTCCACGAAGGATGGAAAGAGCCTCCTCCTTTGTCGGTTCTTCCACATTTACCGGCTGGAATCTGCGCTCTAAGGCCGCATCCTTTTCAATATATTTGTGATACTCGGCAATGGTCGTTGCTCCAATAAGCTGCAGCTCCCCTCTTGCCAGTGAAGGCTTCAGAATATTGGAAGCATCAATTGCTCCCTCGGCACCGCCTGCCCCGATAATGGTATGAATTTCATCCAGAAACAGGATAATGTCTCCATCCTCCTGTACCTCCCGGATGACTCTCTTAATTCGTTCTTCAAATTCTCCACGATACTTGGAGCCTGCAACCATTCCGGACAAGTCCAGCGTCATTAACCGCTTATTCTGAATCGTAAACGGAACATTGCCTTCCACAATACGGTTGGCCAACCCTTCTACCACGGCAGTTTTTCCGACCCCCGGCTCTCCAATGAGACACGGATTGTTCTTCGTCCTGCGGCTTAAGATCTCAATCACACGCTGAATCTCCATATCTCTTCCGATGACCGGATCCAGCTTTCCCTGCGCAGCAAGCGCGGTCAGATCCCTGCTGTACTGTTCCAGTGTTGAGGGCTGCTTCCTGTTATTATTCTTCTTATTCCGCAGATCCTCCTTGTAAATCGCCGGATCTGCCCCCATAACCACCAGCGTATCAACATAAACCTTCTGTACCGAAATGCCAAGGGTATTTAAGAGACGTACCGCTGCATTGTCCGGGTCCTTCAAAAGGGCCAGCAGAAGATGCTCTGTTCCAGCACTGTCTGCGCCAAACCGTTCAGCCTGCACATACGCCTCCTCCAGTACTCTCCGTGCTCTCGGTGAATACATTCCCCGCTCTTTCACGGCGGTCTCCCCATCGGGAGCAATCAGATCCCGGATCATTTCCAGAATTTTATCTGCATCAGCACCATTATCTTCCAGAATTTTGGCTGCTACGCCACTTTCTTCCTTAAGAAGTCCCACCAGAATATGTTCTGTACCCACATAACCGGTATGCAATCTGGCTGCCGTTTTCTCTGCAAGTGTCAGCGCCGCCTGCGCGTTCTTTGTAAAACTACCTGACCACACGTTTATTCTCCTCCATATTCCTGATATATCTCATTGACGAGTTCATAGACCTCGTCCTTACAAATTCCCTTACAAATTCCCTTTGCAAGGATTCCTTTCATCTGCTCCCGCATGCTTTGAAGTTCCCTGAGCTTATCCATATCAAGGCTGATTACTGCACCCTTCCGACGATCAAGCTGGATAAAGCCCTCCTGCTTTAAGACCGTATAGGCCTTGTTCACCGTATGCATATTAATTCCGATTTCATCTGCCATCTGCCGCACCGAAGGGAGCTCATCCCCCTCCTGAAGCTGCAGCGTGGCGATTCCATGAATAATCTGGTTGCGCACCTGCAGATATAAAGCTTCCTCACTGTTAAAATCAATTTCAATTATCATTTTAATAATCCATTCTTTTGAATAAAAGGAATAGCAGATGCTATTCCTTTTGTTTTTTATATGTCTTTATCGTCCATGTTCAAGAATTCAAATTCAAACTCATCGTCATCGGTCAGGAAGTTCTGCGCCTTCCGGGGCGCCTTCTTCACCGTTCCTTCGTTATTTTCTACAGGTCTCCTCACAGGCTGTCTCTGTCGTTCCGGATTACTGTTACGCGAAGGTCTTCCTTCTCTTTCCGGTGCTTCTTCGCGTCCACGCTCTCTCCTTGCCGGACGCATTTCTTCTTCTCTTGAAGCCTTACCTGCACGCTCCTGTCTGCGCGGCCGTTCCTCTACTTCATCTTCCTGATAATCACGTCTGCGTCTTCTCGGAGCAGGTTCATCGAACTCTTCTTCGTCTTCTTCCTCATCTTCATCATAATCATATTCATATGCACCCCTCAGCTTGATGATCAGGATAGTAAGTCCGATGAAAAGAAGAACGATCACAACTGCAAGAATAATGATAACAATATTTTTCTGGGATGACTCGGATTCCAGACGCGCTACATTCTCATTTGCTGTCGTAATAGAGGAAAATAAAACCTCCACATCTGCCATCGTACCATCAATGTTATTGTACAGATAATACTTTCCGGTATCCGGATTCTCTGTATCTGTCATATAAACCACTTCATAATCATTGTGCTCCGGCTCCGGCTGTTCTTCCGGTGCTTCTTCACTCCCATCGCCTTCCTGCACCTCATCCGGATTTTCTGCTTCGGCACCATCCGTTACCTCTGCTCCGTCTACTGCTTCTGAGCCATCCGCTGAGGCTGCATCCGTACTATCTGTTCCATTTGCGGCAGAAGCATTCGAACCAATTGCAATCAGGTCGGAACGAATGTATCCTTCTACAGTCTTCCCATTATATTCGCATCTTAACTGATACCATTTATTTCCTGCTGCATCATTTGCCTCTCCGATCAGGGTAATTGCTGTTCCATCAGGCAGACTGGTCACTACATCATGCTTCGTGGATGCACCTGCACGTACCTTGACATTCGAAGAACACTTTACTGTCGCTGCCTGCTCACCAATTGCGGTCGGCACGGTTGCTTCCGGTTTGGAAGCTGAAGCAGAGGTCGAAGCATCTGCGGACGAGGATGAACTATTGTCTGTCACATCAATCTTATCACTTGTTTCTACCAGATCGCTTCTTACATAACCGTAAGAGCCACCGCTTACCGGCACCTTATACCATACGGTTCCGGAGCTGTCCTTTTCTGCTCCGACAATATCAATCTTAGCCCCCTTTGAGGTCGATGCCACCACTGAGCTGTCTGTGCTTGCTTTCTCTCTGATTTTCGCTGTTCCGGCCGTTACGGTTCCCGTTGCTGCAAGGCTGGAAATGGTAGAAAGTCCAAAAACCATAATTGCAACTGCAAATCCAAGAATCCCTTTTTTCATAATTATCCTGTACCTTTCTTTCACTATCTTTCAAAACGCCTTCGTCCGCTCTCACCCTCCGGCCTTTCGCCGCTGAATCCGGACATCTGCTTATAGTTTTTCCTCTGCTGACGCGCCTCATCTTCAATCTGCCTGTGATATGCCGCTTCGCACTTCGGACAAAGCCTTCCACTGCGGATATTCTCTCCACAGATCTCGCACCGCAGATAACCGCCTTTACTTTCAACAAGCTCAAAACGATTTTCCTTAATCATATCACGGATTGCCTTGTGTGACACCCCTGTCTGCGAGGAAATTTCTGCCACGTTAGCTCCATGGTGCTTTTCAAGGTACGATCTTACCTTTCCGTAGTCATCATATTCACATGCATTGCAATCCTCACACTGGTATTCTCCCAATCCTTTATAGATAAGGATTCCTCCGCAGGCTTTGCAGATTGTTGGCCGCAGAAAGCCATTCAAAGCCACCAGCCGCCGTTTCTCATTCATAAATTACCCTTTCCACACCACGAACAATTTACGCCTCATCAATTGCCTTTCCGATATCATGGCGCATATATTTATTTTCAAAGGAAACCCATTCGGTTGCCGCATAGGCATTCTTACGTGCTTCCTTTAAATCCTTACCCTTTGCTGTAATGCCAAGAACACGTCCCCCGTTTGTTACAATTCCTTCCGGAGTCTGTTTCGTTCCTGCATGGAAGCAGAAATAATTATCCTGCCCTTCAAACCTTTCCAGTCCGTGAATGAGGAATCCCTTTTCATATCTGACCGGATATCCGTCAGAAGCAAGTACCACACAGACTGCTGCGTTATCCTCAAACTGCAGGTCAATCTGATCCAGCGTGCCATTGATACAGGCTTCCATTACTTCGATCAGATCATTCTTCATACGCGGCAGCACCACCTGAGCCTCAGGATCTCCGAAACGCGCATTGTACTCTAACACACGCGGTCCCTTTTGGGTCAGCATCAGTCCAAAGAAAATAATACCCTTAAACTCTCTTCCTTCTGCTGCCATGGCATCTACGGTTGCCTGATAAATATATTTCTTACAGAATTCATCCACTTCCTCCGTATAGAACGGGCTCGGTGAAAAGGTTCCCATACCACCGGTATTTAATCCGGTATCCCCGTCTCCTGCACGCTTGTGATCCTGTGCCGAGGTCATGGTTTTAATCGTCTTTCCATCGACAAAAGAAAGCACGGAAACTTCCCTTCCTGTCATAAATTCTTCAATTACTATACGATTACCGGCAGTTCCGAACTGCTTATCGAGCATGATGGATTTCACACCATCCTGTGCCTCTTCTAAGGTATTGCAGATCAGTACGCCCTTTCCAAGTGCTAATCCGTCTGCCTTTAATACAATCGGGAACGATGCAGTCTTTAAATAGTTGAGGGCATCCTCTGCATTGTCAAAGTTCTCATAGGCAGCCGTCGGAATTCCGTATTTCTTCATCAGATCCTTGGAAAAAGCCTTGCTTCCTTCCAGAATTGCTGCATTTTTACGGGGTCCGAACGCTTTTAATCCGGCTTCTTCGAGACGGTCAACAAGTCCACCGACAAGGGGATCATCCATCCCGACAATCGTCAGATCAATTTCCTTTTCTTTGGCAAATGCAACAATTTTATCGAATTCCATTGCTCCGATCGGTACACATTCCGCGATCAGACCGATTCCTGCATTTCCGGGTGCACAATAAATTTTATCTACTTTACTGCTCTTTGCGACACTTGTTGCAATGGCATGCTCTCTGCCGCCACCGCCTACGATCAATACTTTCATAGCTTCCTCCGTCTTCCTGTCCTATGATTTCACATTATGTAAACCATTATGGTAATTCTGCCTCTTCGTAACTGTAAGCCGAGCAGCCGGAAAATGATTATTCTTCTACGACTGCGATTCCATTTTCTACCTTTACCCTGCCATGTGCAATGAGATCAATAGTCTTCGGCAGAATCTGCCATTCCGCTTCTTCCATCACACGGTGCTGCAGTTCCTCCGGCGTATCACCGTTCTTCACATAAACCGCCTTCTGCATGATGATCGCACCATGATCGTATACCTCATCCACAAAATGCACCGTAGCGCCGGTTACTTTCACACCGCTTTTCAAAACAGCCTCGTGCGGACGGATTCCATAAAAGCCCTTCCCGCAGAAGGAAGGAATCAGTGCCGGATGCACATTGATGATCCGGTTATGATATTTCCGTACCAGCTCGACCGGCATCATAATCATCATTCCTGCTAAAACGATGAGATCCGGGCCTTCTGCATCAATCGTTTCGATCAATATCTTCTCAAACTCCGCACGATCCGCATAGGATTTCATATCCACCACGATCGGTTTGATTCCATGTGTCCTCGCACGCTCCAAAGCCCGTACACCCGGTTTATTACTTAATACAAAGCATAACTCAACATCTGTAATTTTCCTGCTTTCCACTGCATCAATAATGGCCTGCAGATTCGTTCCGCCGCCTGCGGCAAGAATTCCAACTCTTAACATAAGTCTACACCCTTTTCACCGGCAATGACATTTCCAACCACATAGCCTTCTTCTCCGGCCTCTTTGATTGCTGCAAGCACCCTGTCCTGATCGGCAGGATCAATTGCCAGCACCATGCCAAGTCCCATATTAAAGGTATTGTACATCATCTGCTCTGCAATATTTCCGGTCTTCTGTAATAATTTAAAAATTGGAAGCACCGGATAGCTGTCCTTCTGTACCTGCGCACGCACACCGTCCGGAAGCATACGGGGAATATTTTCATAGAAGCCGCCGCCGGTAATATGGCTGCAGCCCTTTACCGTTACTCCGGCATCCTTAATTGCCTTTAAGGTCTTCACATAGATTTTGGTCGGTGTAATTAACGCCTCTCCCAAGGTCATACCAAGCTCATCATAATAGGTGGTAAGAGACTCCTTCGTCATTTCAAACACCTTACGAACCAGTGAAAAGCCATTGCTGTGTACACCGGAGGAAGCAATGCCGATTAACACATCACCTGCCTTGATATCCGCTCCGGTAATCAGCTCCTTACGGTCTGCCACACCGACTGCAAAGCCTGCAAGATCGTATTCATCCTCCGGCATCAATCCGGGATGCTCTGCGGTTTCTCCACCGATGAGGGCTGCTCCTGCCTTCTTACAGCCTTCCGCAACACCCTTTACGATCGTGGCAATCTTCTCCGGATAGTTCTTTCCACACGCAATATAATCAAGGAAAAACAGGGATTCTCCACCGGCACAGGCTACATCGTTCACACACATGGCAACCGCATCAATTCCAATGGTATCATGCTTGTCCATTAAGAACGCCAGCTTCACCTTCGTGCCACAGCCGTCAGTTCCTGACAATAATACCGGATCCTCCATATCTTTAATATTCTTTAAGGAAAAGGCTCCCGAAAAGCCGCCCAGTCCTCCAAGGACCTCTGGTCTCATCGTTTCCTTCACATACTTTTTCATTAATTCTACGGATTCATATCCTGCTTCGATATCCACACCGGCTGTCTTATAATCCATGTCGTTCTCCTTTTCTTGTTTCATCATGTAGTTAACATAACATTAATTAAATCCTTTAATAATTTGCATATCCAACCTGCTGCAGCTTCGCGTCCTTGGCCTCTACCTGCTTCTTCAGGTTCCCGGTATAGCTCTCAATCTTCGCAAGCAGCTCCTCATCCCCGGTTGCCAGCATTTTCGCTGCAAGAATGGCTGCATTCTTCGCTCCGTCAATCGCAACCGTTGCAACAGGGATTCCGGGAGGCATCTGCATAATGGAAAACACTGCATCCATTCCCTCAAGATTCTTACCCGAAAGCGGAACACCGATTACCGGAAGCGGGAATAATGCGGCACACATTCCCGGCAGTGCTGCTGCCATGCCCGCACCTGCGATCATTACCTTAATTCCACGATCTTTCGCCGTTCTCGTCCATTCAATTAACAGATCCGGTTCCCGATGAGCGGAAATAATTCTCATCTCATATTCGATCCCCAGTTCTTCCAGCATTGCTGCCGCGCTGCTCATCACCTTAAGGTCTGAGTCGCTGCCCATCACAATTCCTACCATTGGCATTTCTATTTCCTCCTGTAATTGACGCTTACCTGATCATAAAGTAACTATTCAGAACCACATTTGCAAAACCGTTGCTGACGCAACGCAACGTAGTTTACTCATGTGGTTACTTCGCCATATAAAATTGCTGTTCTGCTTGAATGCAAGCATTTGCAGAAAGCAATTTTGCATGGTTCTGAATAGTTAAATCATATACGAATTATCTCTTCATTGCAAGAAAAACGAAATATTTTCGTATTTAATCCATACTTTCCTGATCAAACGGAGCATTCAGTTCCTCACAGCCCGCAAGGACAAATCTTCCTTCCTCGATGATCGGAATGACTTCTTCTGTCATGGTCACCACGCTCACCTCTCCCAGTTCATCATACGGAATCGTAATATCCGTATGACAGTTAAAGTAGGCCTTGTGGCTGTCCTCCTTACGCTTGATGGAGCACTCGTTGTCCTTTGCAATAATCTCTTTTCCATCCGGATTAAAAAGGCGCACCTCTTCGCTGTGGGAATAGCAGGTATCCCCTACTGCAAAGTGGGGACCGGTTTTCTCTGCAATCAGAATCGGCAGCTTATCCTCTATATGGTATTTTCTTGCTGCCACAAATGCGGTCGTGTTCGTTCCAATCGCAAACTCACCAATCGGAAGCGTCTCATGGTGGAACAGGATATTATCCTTAATCAGCTTCCTGTTTTCTTCTTCTGCTGTAAAGTTTGCACAACTGTAATCGGTCACTCTGCCGTCCTCAAACCGTAAGATCAGATCCTTATACTCTAACTCGTCCAGATAAACATGGCTTACATGAAGGGTTCCTTCTGTTCCTGTCAGTACCGGAGAGGTAAACACTTCGCCAACCGGAATATTCACATCGGCCACGCAGTTCTCAAAATTCGTTTCCCTGTCCGGATTCTGCAGGGTATGAAGCATCACCTTCATGTTGGTACGGTTTCCGTTCATTCCCTTTACCATCACATATTTGCCCCGATCAAGCACATCAATGATCTTCTGTTGGATCCGCTGATATAACTGGTAATCGAGGGTATTGATCCTGATCACTGCATCGAAAATCTCCGGATAGCGGTCTTTGCCTTCTTTGCCATCCTCCTGCCCCGAAGCAATCTCCGGTACCGGGAACGCAATAATTGTAAAGCTCCGCTCTTCCCCGTGAATGTAATTGTTCTGCAGTTCACCGGCTGACGCTGCATATTCCACCAGCATCTGCTGCTGTTCTTTGGATAAATGCAGTGCTTGCTTCTGACTGACTAACTCTACCGATCTTTCGCCGAATACTTCCACTACCGCAGGACCTCCAAACGTGCCTGCCTGCTCCTTATATTCCTCATAGGCTTCCCTCAGGGCTTCGAGCCGCACCTGCAAAAGTGCTTTATCCAATATAAGCGCCTGATCGTCCTTGTGGTCAAAATCATACTGCTTATTCGGAATGCCGCCATAATACCCGATCCGGCTCATCCCTCTGCCCTCCAGCACCGAAGTCGTTGCCCGGTAAATGGTCGCTTCCAATCCGATCTTCCGGAAATTCTGTACAGCCCTGCGGATCATCCGTTCAAAGCCCAGGCTGTAGCGGATGTTTACGATCTTTTTCTTCGTAATATCCTTATTTCCTGCCTCAAAGCCGATCCGGTAGCCTTCCGTATAGGTGTCTGCCATCTTCGCAATCATCTCTTCCGGAAGGGTATTTAAGTAAGCCGCCGTCTTTAATTCGTTTTCAGAAATATATTCTCCAAAGTAATACAGATATCTCACATCGGAAAGGTCTGCTTTCTCGATGATCTTCCTCGCAAAATCCGCATGAACATCCAGCATGTTCCGGATCTTTGTATAGTATGCTTCCCGGGTATAATCACTGATATAGTAATACAGGGATTCCTTTAAGTGCTCCGGCTTTGGCAGATCGAACAGTCCTTCCTGTTTCCTGGTTTCCTCCGTCTCTTCAAAGCTGCACCGGAAAGAACCGTAAATTTCAAGGAATAATTCCAACCCCTTTAAAAGATCCTCATCCCTGCCCTCATAGGTATAGGGAATCATGGCTCGAAGTTCCCCATATAAAAAGCACAGAATATTTCCATACACTTCTCCAAAAACCTGTGCACAATACTCCGGATTTCCAAAGCTTGTACCGTAATGCTCCGGCAGGATATCCCCGTAAAGCGCATGATTGTTCTCCTGAAGCTGCAAAAGCTCCCACCGGAACAGCTCTCCGCTTTCTACAAGCTCCCGCTGTTTCATTAGCAGCACAAGAAAAGCTGCTGTCTTTTCAAAAAAGCCGGAAAAGCTTCCGACATTGCTCTCATTTTTAATTTCTGTAATACGTTCCTTCGCCAGTTCCAGGCGTTCTTTGATCATCGAATTCAATCTATATACGCTCCTGCAAATAAAATTAAGCTAAGTGTAATAAAGGAAAGCACGTTCATCACAATCCCCAGAATCCGGAACAGCCAGAACTTCTCCTGTTCTCTTAAGGAAAGAACTCCGAGAATCAGCCCGATCACCATAAACACCGAGGCGAGTAATGCCGCCGTTGCATACCGCACCGATGGCTCTCCTTTATGTAAATACGAAAAATAGACCGCTGTCCCTAAGGTGATCAGGGAAAGCAGTCCTAATATGGTTGACATAATACCTTTTTGTGAATGAACTTTATTTGTGAAAATATATCCCTTTGTTCTGTTCCACATCATTTTGTTTCCTTAGAAGATTATTTTGGACTTACTGCTTAACAGTCTCGCTCCATTCACAATCATCATTACACCACAGGCAAGCCCTACGACCAGGGAAATGACTCCTACTGCAATACTCCAGGCTCCGGTGTTGTTCATCGTCTTATATACTTTCTCATCCATAGGGGAATCTCCTTTCCAAAATAGCGGCCTCTGATTTTATAACCTCTTAGCGTGCGCCATATTCCTTATAATATGCATCAATGGCTTTCTTTATTTCATCATCAATGACAACCTGACCCTGGCAGGGACGATTATACAGATGCTCTACGACCTCATCCATATTGACAATGGCTCTGGCATCAATACCATACTTCTCCTTGATCTCATGGAGGGCACTCTTGTCACTCGACAATCCGCGTTCCATACGGTTTAAGGAAACCATCAATCCCTTAATCTCCACATCAGCCTGTGCTTTAATAATCGGGAAGGTCTCTTCAATGGACTTGCCGGAGGTGGTAACATCCTCGATCATAACCACGCGGTCTCCATCCTTTAATTTACTTCCTAATAAAATTCCGGTGTCTCCGTGATCCTTCACTTCCTTACGGTTCGAGCAGTAACGGATATCCTTTCCGTATAATTCACTGATCGCCATGGTTGTTGCTACCGAAAGGGGAATTCCCTTGTAAGCCGGTCCAAACAATACGTCAAAATCAAGTCCGAAGTTGTCATGAATTGCCTTCGCATAATATTCTCCCAGCTTACGAAGCTGTGTTCCCGTGACATATGCTCCCGCATTCATAAAGAAAGGAGATTTCCGTCCGCTCTTCAAAGTGAAATCGCCAAATTTCAGCACCTGGCTCTCCACCATAAATTCGATAAATTCCTGTTTGTAGCTTTCCATTCCGGTAAATCCTCCTTGTTATAAGCTATTTATGTCATAGACATTTGATACAATCATAACATGATACCCTTGATTTTTCAACTGACAAATCACTGCATTACATATGTGTATGACACTGACAAATCACTGCATTCTCCACCCTGGTAGATGCCTTATTCGTTCCATTAAAGATGGCAAATCGGATAGGTATGTGACTGTCATCGGAAATTAACTGTGCCAACAGATTGTATTTTCCAGTTTCTGTAAATAACCCCAGGTTCTTTTTAAATGTTCTTTTATTTAATGTAATTCATCCCTATGAATTGCTCCCATTCCTGACATGCTATTATTATACCTTTAATAACATAATTTTACTAGCGGAATAAGGATTTTTTAGTAAAAATAAAGTGGCTGTACCTCAGAAAATTTACAATTACTAAAGGGACAGCCATCTCTTTTATACTATTTACTTAATTCGTGCATTCCGTCTGATTTCCATTACACTGCTGACACTCCTAACGATTAGCCAGTGCCTGTTCAATATCTTCCTTCATATCAAGCACGGCTGCGCGGGAAGCATCTGCAAAGTTCTCTGCACCAAAGCGCGCATATTTTTCCTGCTGGTAAGCGGCAATGATACCACGGGAGGAATTAACAATCGCACCAAGTCCGTCCTCGTTAAAGAAGTGAACGAGGTCAGCGCCCTTGCCGCCCTGTGCGCCATAACCGGGTACCAGGATATAGCTTTTCGGCATAATTTTACGAAGCACCTTGCCCATTTCCGGATAGGTTGCTCCGACAACTGCTCCGACATAGCTGTAGGTATCGCCCATATGGGTTTCTCCCCATTTCGCCACCTGTTCCCCTACCACTTCATAGAGCGGACGGTTTCCGGCATCTGCAATCTGGCGGTCCTGGAATTCTCCACTGCTCGGATTAGAGGTCTTCACCAATACGAAAATACCCTTCTTCTCTTCCTTGCAGACCTTGATAAACGGATTGACGCCATCGGATCCAAGGTACGGGTTCACGGTTACAAAGTCTTCGTCAAATCCATAATAGGACTTGCTTCCAACCTGCACCTTGCCAAGGTGTCCAACCGCATAGGCTTCTGAGGTGGAACCGATATCACCACGTTTGATATCGCCGATGACAACAAGTCCCTTTTCCTTGCAGTACTGTACAGTTTTATAAAATGCCGAAAGTCCCGGAAGTCCGAACTGTTCATACATGGCAATCTGCGGTTTGACGGCAGGTACAAGCTCATAGATCGCATCCACAATTGCTTTGTTATACTGCCAGATTGCCTCTGCTGCTCCTTCCAGTGTCTCTCCAAATTCTGCAAATGCTTTTTCTTTGATGTGCTCCGGAATGAATTTCATCATCGGATCCAGGCCAACGACGATTGGTGCTCCTGTCTTTTTAATCTGTGCTACAAGTCTGTTAATCATATTTTCTCTCCTCCATGTATTGCTTCAAGAAAAATGCCGACATTTTATAGTCGGCATTTTCAATTTCCTTTTAAAAATCCATTGGATCTTCTGTTCTCATAACTTTCTAAACAAGGACTTCCTTACAGCTGTCTGCAAACTGTTTGATCCTGGATGCATTTACATATTTCTTAACCTGATCTCCACGTACTACAACGAGGGTTGGTGCCTGCATGACTCCATATTTAGCTGCCAGCTCCATATTTTCTTCGGCATCAATCAGAAGATAATTGATTCCCTTCAAATATTCCTTCGCCAGCTTGCAGTTCGGACAGGTCTTCGTGGTAAATAAATAAATGATGCTTTCCGGCTCTTCTACGGTTACGGATGCCTTGGGCTTATCATAATCGGATAAGGTTACCATTGTCACAATCGGCTTCTTTAACGTAGAATGTGCCACGTCATATTCCTTACGGTTCGCATATTCCTGAAGCTTACCATCGTTCCAGTTCTGCACCGGACGGTAATAGCCGGTAATACGGCTGTATACTTCCGTCACCTTACCGCAGTGAGGACAGATCTTCTGCTCTCCTGCCAGATAACCATGTTCCTTACAAATGGAATAGGTCGGTGACAGGGTATAATAAGGAAGCTTGTAATTTTCTGCAATCGTGCGGATAAGATCTGCTGCTGCTCTCCAGTCCGGAAGCTTTTCTCCAAGGAATGCATGAAATACCGTTCCCGAAGTATAAAGTGTCTGCAATTCATCCTGAATATCCAGTGCATCAAAAATATCCGTTGTATAATCGACCGGCAGATGGGAAGAATTCGTATAATACGGAGTATCTCCCGGCTTTCCTGCGGTCTTGATGGCAGGCCATCTCTTACGGTCATGCTTTGCCAGACGATAAGTGGTACTCTCTGCCGGAGTTGCCTCAAGGTTATACAGATCTCCATACTGCTCCTGGTAATCAGAAAGACGGTTCCTCATATGATTCAGAACCTCCTTCGTAAATTCCTGTGTCCGCTTATCCGTCATGTCTGCACGAAGCCAGTTGGCATTCAAACCTACCTCATTCATACCGATCAGACCAATCGTGGAAAAGTGATTCTCGAAGGTTCCCAGGTACCGCTTCGTATATGGATACAGTCCTTCGTTCAGAAGCTTTGTGATAACTTCTCTCTTGATCTTTAAAGATCTTGCCGCAATATCCATCATCTTATTGAGGCGCTTGTAAAAGTCATCCTTCGTTGCAGACAGATAAGCGATTCGCGGCATATTAATGGTTACCACGCCAACGGAGCCTGTACTTTCGCCGGATCCGAAGAAACCGCCGGTTTTCTTACGGAGCTCTCTTAAATCCAGACGCAGTCTGCAGCACATGGAACGCACATCACTCGGTTCCATATCAGAGTTAATATAATTGGAAAAATACGGTGTGCCGTATTTGGATGTCATTTCAAACAATAACCGGTTATTCTCGGTATCAGACCAGTCAAAATCCCTGGTAATGGAATAGGTCGGAATCGGATACTGGAAGCCTCTGCCATTGGCATCTCCCTCGATCATCGTCTCAATGAAGGCCTTGTTGATCATATCCATTTCCTTCTTGCAGTCCTTGTAACAGAAATCCATCTCCTTACCACCAACAATGGCCGGCAGCTCAGCCAGATCTGACGGAACCGTCCAGTCCAGCGTAATGTTGCTGAACGGAGCCTGTGTTCCCCAGCGGCTCGGTGTATTTACACCGTAAATAAAAGCTTCGATGCACTTCTTTACTTCTTTATAAGAAAGATTGTCCACCTTGACAAACGGAGCCAGATAAGTATCAAAGGAAGAAAACGCCTGTGCACCTGCCCATTCATTCTGCATAATTCCAAGAAAATTCACCATCTGGTTGCAGAGCACGGAAAGGTGTGCTGCAGGTGCGGAGGTAATCTTTCCGGTAATACCGCCTAAGCCTTCTGTAATTAGCTGCTTTAAGGACCATCCGGCACAATACCCGGTAAGCATGGACAGGTCATGGATATGAATGTCCGCATTCCGATGTGCATCTGCGATCTCCTGATCATAAATCTCAGACAGCCAGTAATTTGCCGTAACGGCTCCGGAATTGCTTAAGATCAGTCCTCCTACGGAATAGGTCACGGTAGAGTTTTCCTTCACACGCCAGTCTTCAATCTTCACATAGCTGTTTACCACATCCTTGTAATCCAGAATGGTCGAAGTCATGGTACGCATCTTTTCACGCTGCTTCCGGTAAAGAATGAACGCCTTGGCAGCCTCTGCATAGCCTGCCTGCTCCAGAACCTTCTCCACACTGTCCTGAATATCCTCCACATGAATGCCGTCATCCTTCACCTTGCCCTGAAAATCTGCCGTAACTCGAAGTGCAAGAAGATCCACTACATCATTATTGTACTGCACATCGGTAGCATTAAATGCCTTCATAATAGCATCACTGATCTTCGTCAATGTAAAATCTGTAACTTCGCCCTCTCTTTTGATTACCTGAAACACCGTAAATCCCCCTTTTCTTTGACAAAACAAGAGGCTTTGATATTCATCATAAAATCCTCGTTTATTTAAGAGTTTATCATTGCCCTAAAGGAAAGTCAACATAAAAGCACAAGATATTGTGTTTACATAACAACATAAACATAAATCTTGTGCTGATTATACAATAATATTTTTTATTTTTATCTAATCTGACCATTGACTACTGGCCATCATCCGGTGAATGGTTTCGTCATTCACCGCAATCCGGATCATAAATCAGCGCGTCTTAAGAAAAAGATATTCTCTCTGTGCCGTCTCATCATCGGGGTAGGATTTCAGGTAGCTTTCCATTAAAACGGAAGCTTTCTTATATTCATGGAGATGCTCATAGGCAATGATCTCATTCATCTTGAGTGTCTGCATCATTCCATTATTCTCAATCTGCATTGCTGTCTGGAAGGCCTGCAGTGCCCCTTCATTATCTTCCATATTTAGTTTACATAATCCAAGCTGGTTCCAGACCTGTGCTGCATCCGGGTTACTTTCCAGATACGTGTTGTATACGCTGATCGCATAGTTATTGTCCCCCAGTGTTTCATAGGTCTTTCCAAGGAATAAAACAGCTTCGTAGCCCTTCTCATCCCGTGCCTTTTCCAGATAAGTGCGGGCATTCTCATAATCCTCGAGATAGTAGCTGATTCTGCCCTTTTCATAATTGGTCATCTTCTTCGTATCATTCTCCATGGCGGTCTGTAGATAGGCTGTTCCGATCTCCTTGTAACCATGTTCATTGAGAATACAGTAGATATCAATAATCCTGTCATAATCGGAAGGTGCGGCTGCAATTGCTGCATCAAAGCTCTGCTGTGCTTCTTCGATCTCATCTTTCTCGGTATATGCTGCACCACGGAAATAAAAGGCATCCTTCTCATCCTTCTTCATGGCAATGATTGCATCATATACCGCTATGGCATTGTCATAGTCACCCTGCTTATAATAAGCTGTTGCCAGATAATAATTGATGTCATAATCCATATTTTCAATCAGACCATTGCTATGATTGAGCGAGGTAAGAAATGCTTCCACTGCCTCCGGGTACATGGTCTTTCCTAAATAGGCAATTCCCTCTCCCCGATACAGAAGCCGTTCATTTTCTCCTGCTTCCTTTGCTGCTTCAAAACAGGTGAGCGCCGTATCATAGTCCAATGACTTAATGGCTTCCATACCTGCCGTTATATTTTCAGATTTTGCTGCTCCGCAGCCGGTAAGTGCCAAAAGCAGTATTGAGGCTGCCAGTAACTGATACATTCGTTTCTTTAACATGACTTGCGAAGTCCCTTCGGATAGTGATTTTTAAGGCTTCCTCCTGCTGCTTTCCCAAAGCCCAGACTGTAGCCTTCCACGGTAACAAGGCACCAGCCCTTCCGGTCTTCTGCCGGGAAGGTATAGCCTTCTATATATTTTATCGCATCTTCCACTGACAAATCAATGGTATCTTTCACATCTTTGCTCTTTAAGGAAAGAGCCAGTGCATGGGACGGTTCGAAACGATTCTTTTTAAAGGTTCCAAGATGCAGTCCAGGGCGCAGTACCTTAAGTCCATGCAGATCCGGTGTTCCTTCCGGAACAAGATACAACTGATCTCCAAAGGTAAGATAGGAAGCTCTCTCCTTCCCCTCCCGCCAGGAGGACTTAAGTGTCTGTGCTTCAAACTGTTCGAATGCAGCGATGGCTTCCGTCATCTGGTTTGACACGGACTGGCTTTTCTTATCTTTTCCTTTTTGGAAAGTGCTTCCCTTTTTCATTTTTTTCCGGTCACAATCCCTTGAACTTGAATGAGAAGCACTCCGCATCACGCAAGGAGCTTCTCCCATGTTCGAAATCAAATCCCGGTTCATTTCCCGGCCATTCACCTCAAGACAGGCAGTTCCTTCTTTTTGCAAAAGAGCAGCAAAGTGACCTTCCCCATTTACCTTATGCGGCCATAGGCGGACCGTCTTCTGAAGTTCTTTGCGGAATCGTTCTTCCATGTCGTATGTGGTCTCCCTCTTAGACTGTCCCTGATTCTGCAGCAGCTTCATCAATGCTTCCTGCCTAACAAGCCCGGGTTCCATTCCTCCTGCAAGCGGAATCGGAAGCAGCTTCATATCCGGATGCTTCGCAAGAAAATGTGCGATCATTTCTTCGTCCTCTTCCGGTGCAAAGGTACAGGTCGAATAAACCAGAATTCCGCCACCCATCAGCATGGTATAGGCACACTCTAAAATCTCCTCCTGCCGTCCCGCACACAGCTTCACATTCTCTAAGGACCACTGCTCTACCGCCTCCTCATTCTTGCGGAACATTCCTTCTCCGGAACAGGGCGCATCCACCAGAATCCGGTGAAAATAGGATGGGAAACGTTCTGCCAGCACCTTGGGATCGTGGTTCAAAACAATGTCATTCACAATCCCCATGCGTTCAATATTCTCAGACAGAATCCTGGCCCTTGCCGGATGGATTTCATTGCTGAACAGAATCCCCCTTCCCGCCATGGCTGCTGCCATCTGGGTACTCTTTCCTCCGGGGGCCGCACACAGATCAAGAATCCGCTCTCCGAAGAACCGGAAGTCATCGGAGTTCTTTTTCTCCTTTTGTCCCTCTGTATCATTTTCAGTTCCGAGCTTCCCTGCATCTTCAGAATTTACAAAATCAGGATCTGCCCGCTTGCAGATTGCCGCCGGTGCCATCGCACTGGCTTCCTGAATATAGTACACTCCGGCCTCATGAAAAGGATGCTTCCCGGGCTGCAAAGAGTCCTCATAATAGAACCCATTCTCTTCCCAGGCAATCTGCTCCTTTAATGGCTCTCTTTCTTTAAATACGGAAGTCTGATCATACTGCTCCTTCGTTCCTTTTAACGGATTGATCCGCAGGGAATGTACATGGTCATTTCCATAGCATGCCGCAAAATCCTCATATTCTTCTTTCAGCAGCTCTTTCATCCGGTTCGTAAATTGTTCAGGAAGCATTTCTATTTACCTCTGTTCTGTATTTTTACAGCCATTCTACCTGTTACTTATTTCCTATGTATCATAGCAGGCGCAGAATAAAAACAGCTATCCGGATTACATCGCCGGATAGCTATTATTTTAATGGAATACAAAAACTTTTACAACCGGAACTGCTTTATTTTCTTCAGCCGAATTTTCTTCAGTGGATTCATATATTGCTGCTGTCCACCTCTGATTCTTATCCAACCATTACTTCGCCACATCATAATTGCTTGTAAGAACTATTTCCTCAGACAGGGTTTTCTGATTTACCTCTTTTTCCGAACGGATCTCCTCGACCCATACGGTCTTACTCTCTCCCGGAAGCAGATCAAAATAATTATCAGACAAGATCACATCCGTATCCGTAAATTCAATTGCAACTCTCCTTGCAAACTGCTGCGCCTTCACGGTAATCCTGAATTGTTTTTTTACTCTATTTTCGCCTGCTTTACCTTCATCTGCTCTCTCCTGTTCCTCAACATAAGAGGTAAGATGCGGATCAAGGAAATGGAATTTCTTTGGTCTTTCCAGGAGACGGTTTCCGGAGTCAATTACTTCTTCCTCACATTGAATTTCATAATGAAGATAGCATTCTCTGCTGTGAAGCTCCTTCATCTCCTGAATTTTGAAAGCAGCGACACAGGTAGAAGCTAACGGTTCTGCAGAAATTTCTCTGCACTCCGTATGTAATACCCCCTTTCCCTGCTCTATAAGCTCCAGCCTGCAGGTAATCTTCAAAGGCTTCGTCTCATCACTAGACACATACAGCCTCGCCATCCGGTCTGCACCGGTTTCTACATAGGAAATCACCTTGCCATAGCTTCTCTTTACCACATAATGAGCACCCTTCCACCTGCCATAATAGTCCAGGGTCGCCCACGAAATCGTAGGATAGGTATCATTGATCTGCCAGTAGGTGCTTCCTGAGCATCTCTCCCTGTGACTGCGGAAATGCCGGATCTGTTCTGCTGTGTTCAAAACATTCAATTGATATTGAGCAATCTCTTGCAGATTTTTAAATCGTTCTTCTTTTCCTTTCCCTTCCCTGATCATCTGTGCATTGTGAGATTCCAAATTCGAAAGCACCGTCAATTCATTAATCGATGCAAAATCTCTGACATTATTCTTATTAGCTAATTCTGGATTAACTTCTCTCCATGCTTTTGCTGTAAATCCAAACAATGCCACATTTAATATATCTGCTTCTTCTGCATATGCCAGCCATTGTAAATTTTCTCTGTAATTCATCTGTGGAAGCAAATAGTTCTTTACTGCACTGGTCTGAATCAAATAATTATTTTTACTAAGAAAACGTTTTGCATTCCATTCCCTTTTTTCCAGATTGTTTTCTTTCTCCTTGAAACGTTGAAATTCTTTGATTAAATATAGCTTAAAAATGGGACTGATTGATGAGGCAAATTCAAAAGCAATATCTTTATAAGCATATGTGCCACCATGACTCCCACGCTTTACATATAATCCTATAGCGTTTGTTTTATTAATCCACTCTGCTGCACTCAGTACAAATGTATGCAAACCTGCTTAGGATTTAAAGTGGTCGAATTCGACCACTTTAAATTCAGGATTATAAATCATCTCCCACGTTCCCAAAAATTCCAGTGTATTTCTATTTCGCAGCCAGTTCTTTACGACATCTGTACTACGTGATTCTCCTATCTTTGCTTTCGCAATATCTGTAATACAAATATAATCATCCGACTCTTTTTTCGAAATTGAGACCGGAATATTTTGTACTTCAATCACTCTATTTTTCATCTATTTCTTCCTTATTACTCTTTCCATTTTTAGTCCGGCAGACTTCCCGCAAGACACAGTGCTCCCCACCCGACACGGTTATTCGGATACACACTTTCACTCCGCAATGTGCGGGCACCTCTTCGAAGATAAGCCTTTACCTTTTCTCCATACAGAAAAGGATCATTTCCTCTCACAATACCCCATTCCATAAGAAGTGCAGCACTTCCTGAAGCAAAGGGTGTCGCAAAGGAGGTTCCTGACACGGCAACCGGAACATTTCCCGGACTTAACGTTTTAATGTTTACTCCTGGTGCCACAAAATCCGGTTTTATGTTAACCGATGAAGGAGGCATATTCCTGCCTCTTCCAGAAAAATCCGCATAGGCTTCAGTATAGGTATCATAAGCCCCAACGGTAATCACTCTGGCTGCTGTAGAAGGTATCGTCAGTGTCTTTTCCGGTGTTGACTGAAAAAAGCGGGTTTCCACGCTAAGCACAGAGCTGCTTGGCAGATAGAAGTCATACCCTCCACCTTCCACCTGTACCGGCTCTATCATAAAGCTCCAGACCCCTTGGTTAACATAACTATTCACCGGTAAAAAATCAAAATATATTTCCTGTCTGACGGAATACGGGGTGGGCTCACCCTGATAAATCAAAAGCTCTGTATCTTCCATCCGATAACGCACGGCTGTACCTAATGCAGAATTAAGCTGCAGGATCTGCCCTCCGGGAGATTGTAAGACAATCCGGAAGGTATCAGTATACTCCTTCCATAGCTGCACACTGAATGACGCCTGATACTCACCAACTGCCAATTCGGTCCGTGGTATATTTCCCTGTGCATCCCTGTTAAATGTTCCGGCTGCATGCCCTCCGGCTGCTCCCTCATTGCCACTCCCTACACAGATCACACATCTCCCGAGCTCTGCAATATTATCAAGGAACCTCTCCACAAGTGATGTTCCGTCATGAACCCCATAGGTATTTCCAAAGCTCAGATTAATCACAAGCGGCATGGAGAGCTGCAGTGCCGTCCGGGCAGCAAAGGTAAGTCCCCTCATCAGTTCTGTAGTCTTAGGAAAAGAATTCGGTCTGCTGTTCCCGAGCTTTACAATCAGCAGTTCTGCTTCCGGTGCCACTCCCTGAAACCTGCCATCCATAAAATTCCCTGATCCTGCTGCAATCGTTGCAACTGCGGTTCCATGTCCGGAAGTGTCCACACTTGGCACGAGCTGTAACGGTGCAGTACTCTGCAATGCCGCATCAATCCGTTCTTTCGAAAACATGACTCCCTGGGTAAAGCCTTCAGGCGGTAAGCTTTGCATAAATTCTTCATTATGATCCGTAAGAAGTACATCCACCTCCTTCGGATTTAATGTCTGATCCCATAAATAACGGATTCTCGTTTTTCCACCTTTTTCCTGAAACTCCGGACTCTGATAATCAATTCCGGAATCCAGTATGGCCATTAATACTCCTTTCCCAGACAGAAACGGATCTCTCACCGTAACCTCCGGGATACAGGAGGTCTGCTTCCCGGCCAGCACCGAAAAATACAACCGCTTTGGTTTTTCGATATATTCTACCTCTGGCAGTTCTGCGAACGATTCAATCAGAAATTCCGGTAGTGTTACGATCGCATAGCCTGCAATCAGTTCCTCTACCTGTATCAGATCCCCAGACAGCGGCTGCAGGCTTCCGTTGTATTTCACAATCAGCTCCCAGCGTTTCTCCTCCTCCAGATATCCCACATCCAATTGCCGGGATTTTTCCCTTTCTTTCCTGGTCGCCTCTAATGACAGATTTAATACATCTTCCAGCTTCTGATTCTGCATCCTTTTCCCTCACAATCCTATCTGCATAGCAGTTCTGTTAGTTAAGGAGACTGCCCACTCCTGAATTAAATTCTTGCGAAGCCTGACATCATGTGTCCGGCTGCTGTTTAAACACTAACAATTGTTACATATATATACGCAAGAAATAAATTGAATATTTCTGACAGATCCGATAAAATGGAATTTATAAAATATGACCAGGGAAATCCGATTATGATTAACAATTCCGAAGATATACAAAAACAGACTGATCAGCGCATATGCTTTTCCGGGGAAACTGAATATCCGGTTCACGTTACCTATGTGGATCTGAACCGTTCCTATATGAACCGGATTGGCTGGAACTGGCATCCGGAAATTGAGGTATTTCTGGTGGAAGAAGGCTCTGCCATTATTTATTACGATGACAGCCAGATATCCCTGGAGGTCGGACAGGGCGTGATTATCAATCAGAATGTCATGCATTCCATTCTTTCTGTTTCTCCGTCCCAGAGCTGCAAACTGTTTTCCTATGCCTTCCACCCTTCCTTTCTGTTCGGTTATGGAGATACTCTGTTTACCAGTAAATATGTAACCCCTCTGCTTCATCATGCAGGTCTCCGGGCACTTCACCTTCATTCTTCCGATGAAGGACTTGCCCATATTCTGTCCCTTTCCTACCGGATCGTCCAGTTAAATAAGGATCAGGAATGGGGCTATGAACTGGCAACCAAAGCATGTATCTGTGAGCTCTGGTGTGAACTTCTCAGAAAGTTTCCTTTCACCCCGGAAAAGACCCGGCACACAGCAGTTCTCACCTCCGATGAACTCCGTACCAGGGAAATTATGAAATACATTGAAATCCATTATGCTGAACGCATCACACTGGATGATCTTGCAGCCCAGGTACACATCAGCAAAAGCGAGTGTTGCCGCTGTGTTAAGCGCTGCCTTCACATGACACCGGTCGAATATCTGATGAAATACCGCATCTATATGGCGGCCTATCTGATTCAGAAAAATGATCCTGCCGTATCTTCTATTTCAGATCTTGCCTTTCAGGTTGGCTTTAACAATGCCAGCTATTTCAATAAGGTGTTCCGGCAGTACCTGCAGTGTACTCCCGGAGAATTCCGTAAGAAGATTCGCCAGAACCCGGATTTTCAGCCTTTTCATACTGACTTTTTCCCGGAAAATCTCTCCTGATCATCGATTGCAGAGTTCCTCGGTCTGCTCATCTGCCTTCTGATAGCAGGCTGCAATCTCCTGCTGCAGCGAAGCCAGCTTCTGTATTTTCTTTCCCAGATGCTCTACCTCAGAAGCTACCTGATTTAACTGAAACATCACCAGATTTCTCCCCTGCATGTAAAAGGGCATTTCCTTTTCATAGCTCCGGATCTGCTCTCCCAGCCTTATTGTTTCCTCTGCTGCCGCAGATAATCCCTCACTCTTTGAAGCAAGTGCTTCATAATCCACCTCGATACAGATTCTGTCTGGTATTTCCTTCGTATAAGAATCTTCCCACAATGTCTTTCCAAGGAAGTTGAGTCCCCCTGCGGTTTTGGTTGTTGCATCCGTAATTGCCGGAATACCGGCAAATAAAAAGTGTTTTACATCAGCCAGGGTCGTCTTTTCCCCATTCAGTCCATGGGAGGCTCCACCTGCCGCTTCAATTCCCTGCATCACAACATTGGCTGCTCCTGCCCGTTCCTCCTCCGGCAGCTTCATAATCTCTTTGGAAAGCTCCGACGCATATTTTCCAAGGGATCCCTGCTTTAAGACTTCTTCATTTCTTCTTCCTGTAAATTGTGTCACCCATTTTCCTGTTGTCCGGTCCAGCACCAAGGTGGCAAACATATAAGTAATATCATGATATCCTGCAAAGTTTCCCTTCTGTACCGGAGTCCTGATATAGGTCACATGATCCTCCGGAATGATCTGGTTTCCCAACGGACTTACATAATCATTCTCTCCGTGAATTCCATATAACTTCTGTATCCGGCCCTGATATTCTGCTTCATTGTATTTACGCCGGAATCTTGCATCCGCTTTCTCAGACATTCCCTGCCCGTCCACGGAATAACAGCGGTCAATCAGATCTCCAAATTCTGTTTCCATAGTTACAAACTGCGCTTTATTTCCACCTTTGGAATGCCCGGTTACGATTACTCTCTGATTCTCTGTAAGCTGCGCCTTTCTTGCCACGGTATCAAAATAATCAACGGCACGCTGTTGCTGTGTCGTGATTTCCTTCGTCATGCCCAGTCCATTATCCGGCCATTCTCCATCTCCTGTCCCCCGGTAGGCAACAAAGATGCGGTCATTCTTCTCATCCAGAAAGGTACACGCCTTCGTTCCCTGGTCAAACCCAAGCGTACTGCTCGCATAACATACCTTAAGGTTACCGATCTGCTCATCCTGCACTGCCTGCTCCAGAATCCGGTATTCATTCTGGTACGTACCTCCCGTTCCGTATTCCGGGACACCGGAAAGCTTCCCGATCACCTCTTTTAATTCCACCGGTTCCTTAGAAGCTTCCTGATATCCCAGATACATATAGGTATCCAGAATCATGCTGATCTCTTCTTCTGTATACTTTCTGCCCATATTCTGCTCCTAGTTGATGATATTGGATTCCAGACCGCTTCCCTGTTCCATATTGCCGCTTTCCGCTCTCTGGTAATGACCGGCCATCTCCGTCAGATCCTGTGAATGCTCCGCAATCATCCGGTAAAGCTTATCCATATCCGTCTGCAGGGTTTTAAAACGGGTCAGAAACGTTCCGGACGCTTCTCCCTGCCAGATTCCCTGCAGTGAATCCACCAGGGTCATCATTTCTCCTGTCAGATTCTTTACCTGTGTTCCTGTTGTTGCAAATGTACCGGATGCCTGAATCAGTTTTTCCGGTGTAACCTTTAAAATACCTTCCATATTCTGTATCCTCCCGATTTTATTTAGTAACTGCGCGATGCTGCAATTTCTGCATTTCTTGCTTCCGCCTCTTCATATCTGGCGGCAATTTCAAGCATGACCTCAACATATCGTTCAATCAGCTTCTCAAAGAGAAGCATCTGCTCCTTATCCCTGGCAAACGCGTGGTGAAAGGCTTCCTTTGCCTGCCCCTCCCACATACTGCACAATTCCTGTTCCTGGGAATCCAGTTCATTGCACTTTGCCCGGAACTGACCGTTTAAGCCCCGTAAGTTTTCCGCCTTATTTCTTAATTCTCTTGAAGTAACCTCAAAAAATGCCATAATATCCCTCCCTAATACGTTCTTAGATTTCCAATTGCTTCATTGCATTTTTCGGCACAATACATAGCTTTTGCGTAACCCTCTACCATACGTGCCACCTTTTTTAATTCATCCGCTTCGCCGGATAATCTGGTACATAATCTCACCTCCCTTTCCATGAAAAGGTCTGCACTTTCTCCCATCCAGCACAGCTTCGTCTCCAACAGGAGCTGACAAATCTTTTCATCTGCCAATAGCCGGATCTGGTCTGCGGTTGTCTGCATCTGATCCGCTAATTCCTGCAGCCTGTTAAACTGAACCTCAATCCATTCCTGCAGCATCCACATTTCCCCTTTCTGCCTGTTCGTAATACTCTGCAATCTGAAAAAGGCGCTCTGCAAACCACTTCGTTCTTTCAAACGGCCACCCCGCCGCTTCCAGTTCCTCTTTTGCAATTATACAGAGCCGTTCCATCCCTTTTGTTTCAAATTTTATGGCAAGTGCCATAAACCGTTCCACCGTTTCCTGATACTGCGCAAGAGCCTGCTCACATTCTTCGCTGAGCAATGCAGCTTCCTCCCGCAGATATTCCGAACGGACCTTCACCATTCCATCCATATCTCTACACTTCCTGCGCACGCATAATATTGTTTTGTTCCACAGCTGCAAGTAATATTCCCATCTGCTCTGCCCTGTCCAGAATTTCCTGCATGGCTGTCACATGCTCTGTATCCATCCTAAGCCATTCCATAAAGGTATTGACCCAGGTGGTTCCTGCTTCTCCTTCCCAATGCTCCTGAAGCATGGCTGATCTTTCTTCCATCCATTTAAGAGAATCCTTTACCTTCATCATCTGCTGCCGCATTTCCATAATTTCTTTTTTCAACATACTGCTGTTCATCATTACATGTCCGTTCACGGTAACCTTGTCCTTTCTACCCGGATTTGTAACTATTCAGAGCCATGCAAAATCTGATAAATATGATCGGAATGCTTGCATTCCAGAGCACATTTGACAGATTTTATATGGCGAAGTAACCACATGAGTAAAACTACGCTGTGAAACAGCGGTTTTACGAATGGGGGTCTGAATAGTTACCCGGATTTGTAATCCAATCATCCATTCAGAATTTCATTCCAAAGCGCTTCCTGCTCAGATCAAAACAAATGGCTCTCCCGGAAGAATACCCTGTGAGATCAGACTCTGTTCCGGATCCATCACCCGCTCGAGATCAAGTGCATACAGATAATAATTTTTTTCTTCAAAAGAAACCTCCTCCTTACGTTCAATCAGTTCTAAGCTCTGCCTGACAATTTCCCCTGCCGGCATCTCTCCGTTCCATTCAAAATCATAGCTTTCATTCAGCATCGGCACATAAAGATCTGCCATTATCATCATACCTCTATTCCTCACCTTCTTTATACGGAATGAGAAGCTGCACACTTCCTCCTCCCGATCCCTTTTTCAAAAATCCATTTCCCGGCGGCTCTGACCGGTTCAACAGGGAAAAATTCAATCCCTCAAATTCCAGTGCCCTCTGCAAGGATGCATTTCCTCCCAGATGAACTCCCCACTGACAGGAGGCCAGGGATTGAAACAACGGTGTTGCATATACTTCCAGATCACGCTGCGGATGATACGCTCCGATCACCACTACATTCTGTCTCCGTTTTCCAACCAGCTCTTCCCATTGCTGTATCTTTTCTTTCTCTTCTCCGCAATAGGAGTAAATCTGCCTTGTAAATGCTGCCAGATGTGGAATCATAAGCACAAGCCGGCTTTCCTTCTGCTGTTCCTTTTGCAGCTCTTCCTCCAGCTCCCCTGCATTCCGGCAGCAGATCACCTCCGGTTCCTTTATTAACCCGGCATGTTCCCCTTCGGTATCCAGAAGCAGTATTTTCCAGTCTGTAACACTTCTCACACTGAATAACAGATGATCAATCAGACTACTCTTTCCGGTCTGATCTGCACCGGATATCAGAAAACCGGAAAGCTTTTGAAGCTCCAGAATTTCAATTGCTCCTGTTTCCTTGTTATACCCCAGTGGTACCCGGCTGCCTGTTCCGTCATACTTCCGGCTCTTACGATAAACCGTAAGGAACTGCATAAGCTTCGGATATTCCGGAATCCGCACAATCCGGTCATAAAAGGGCTGCCCCTCCTGATAGCCTGCACCCTCCCTTTGAAATGCCAGGGTCTGAAACTCCAGAACCCTCTTTTCCTTTTTACATAATCCTCGTCCTGCAACACCGGCTTTCGGAATCGAAATCCCATGATACTGACGCAGCACATCCCCATACTGAAAGGGATCGCTTAATTCAAGTGACAGTGTTGTCTTAATTTTATTCCAAAGCTTTGATTGAAAATCTGCCACCCCATTCCCGGTCAGGATAAGAAATACGCCAAGACTGATCCCCTCTGCTGCCATGGAAAGCAGGAATTCCTCTTCCGCTTCTCCTAGATATCTTCGTAAGGTTCCGATACCGTCAACCATGCCGTACAGAACCGGAAGCTTTCCCGGATTCTTTCGTATAAAAGTCTTATAATTTTCTCCATTAAGTATCCGTTTTCTTTCACTCCAAAGCTGTCTGAACTGATAAAAGAATACCGGAAGATCCTTAGGTGTCTGCACCAGCGCAAGACAATGTGGCTGTTCCTCATACAAAAGGAACCCCGGCTGTTCCACAACCAGCAGAAAATATTCTGCCTCCATTGGTGTATGATTCCTTGCAATCTGTTCCAGAATAAGGCGGATAAAATGAGACTTTCCTGTTGCCGGTCCTCCACAGATTCCCAGATGCCCCTGTTTCTGCGGTTCATAATACAATACTTTCTGGCACTGATTTTCCGGATCATCATATTTCCCGACCCGGAATACCTGCGCATGGCCGATTTCGTTTTCGGACTCTTCCTTTTCCTGTTCCTGGATTTTTTCCAGATAAATTACTTCTTCCAGCTCCGGAAGCCACAACAGTCCGGCCCGCCCATATCCATGCTGCTCTGCTATATGGTTTACATAATTCTCAACGCATTCTATAAGTGAGTCTGCTGTATCACTTACTTTCTCTTTTGGCAGTACACTTCTCCTTCCGGTTTCCGAAAGAAGAGCCACAGTCTCTTCCTTCTGTTCCTCCGGCTGATATCTGCCGCCACAGTAGCCCGTCTGGAACAGCTGATATAATTCATCATTCCCAATCTGAAGATAGCATTGTCCGGGAGATGTCAGATAAGCGGCATCCGGCTTATGAAGCATATCCATACTGTCCTGCTTATCCTGTACACGAAGACAAAGATGGAAACGGGCATTGCTCCAGATCTTATCATCCACGGTTCCTGCCGGCTTCTGGGTCGCCAGAAGCAGATGCACCCCAAGACTCCTTCCAACCTGTGCAAGTGAGATTACCTCCTGCATAAATTCCGGTTCTTCTTTCTTTAATTCTGCAAATTCGTCAATCACGATAAGCAGATGAGGCAGTGCAGATGTGACCTTTCCTTCACGATAAAGCTGCATATAAGCATCAATATGGTTCACCTCGTATCGGGAAAAAATCCGTTGTCTCCGCTTATTCTCGCTGCTGATTGCAAGCATGGCTCTCCGGATCTGCCCACCGGACAGATTGGATATCACTCCTGCACAATGTGGAAAATTCCTGACTGCATTTCCTGTTCCACCACCCTTATAATCAATCACAAAAAAGTTCACATCCTGCGGACTGAACTGGATCATAAGGGAAAGCAGGTAGGTTTGAAGAAATTCGCTCTTACCGGAACCTGTTGTTCCCGCAATCAGTCCATGGGGGCCATGAAATTTTTCGTGCACATCCAGATATACCGGTGCACCCTGCATTCCTTTCCCAATCACTGCCTTAAGACGCTTTTCCGGTCTTGCTTCCTGCCAGCGGACTTCACAGTGAAGTTCTTCGATCCGCAGGCAATCAAAGAGTTCCAGGAAATCCACATTTTTAGGAATTCCTTCGTTCTTTCCCCTTCCTGTCCTTTCCCATAACGCAAAGTTCCTGCTATAGGAAGAAGCTTTCTTCCGGTCCATGGTATCGTACTGAACAGGAACGGTAATCCTTTTATCCTTTTCATACAGCTGCAGTTCCTGACGATCCTTCTGCCAGATCATCCGGCTGCGGTATTCCTTAGGAAGCTCCTGTTCTTTCCCTGCAATTCCAACTACCATAACCCGGTCCGCCTTTCCCTCCTGTAAAAGGCTTTGCAGAACTTCTCCCAGAATCAGCATGGGATCAAACAGAAAAATCAGAAAAGAAACCTGTTCTTTCTGTGCGGAAAGTTCTCTGGTAAGATCCGGGAGAATTTCGGCCGCTGCTTCTTTATTCCCGGCCAGAAATCGGACTTCTCCGCTTTCCGACCAGATATGCGGAACCCATTTCATACTGTGATAAACACTCATCTGCCAAGGTATGGACGAATCAAAGAAGCAGGCCATACGCATTTCCTCCGGTGAGTGATGAAGCACCTGCTGCCAGAAAATCTGTAAGACCCCATCATGCAGGTGTTTCTCTTCTCCTACTACACCAAGCCGGGAATTCTCCCGGAAGTCCACACCAACAGGTACCTCCTCCAGATACTGAAACCTCTTCCATAAGGCTTCTGCCTCCTCTTCCATCGAATCCTTTACGAAAACCTTCCTTTTCTCCGGAAGCTTCAGTCTTACAGGAAAATCCTGTCTTCCTGTTCCAAGACGTGTAAACCAGAAATCCGGATCAGCTTCATACCGGTTCCAGTTCAATATCAGAAGCCGGTTCTCTGCATAATACTCCGGAACCGCCGGATATCTTCGATGCCAAAGCCCAGCTCCCTTCTGTGCCAGCATCTGCAGCTCTGCTTCCAGTTTTCCCAGATATTCCCGGTACTGGATGATTCTTTCCCTGTTACTCCTTTGCTCCTCCCGACGGCCGGCCAGCCGGTTTGTAATCCCCCAGAATACTCCAAGCAATGCACTGCATACTCCTGCTGCCAATGTCACATACCGATAGTTGTTTCCTGTTCCATTCGAAATTCTGCTTCCAAGAAGACTCATCATCAGAATTGGAAAAACCATTGTAACCGATGGGCCTATGGACAGAATCCACGGCGTCTGCGAAGTCTCCTTTTTCTGTGGTGGACTTAAGACCTCTCTTTCCTGTTCTTCCGGTAAACAGACCTGTTCCGGAATTTTCTGTATGGAGCGTGACACCATTACCGCCCCTGCCCTTTGCTGTAATTCCTTCCCCGTAAATCCACTGTCCATCACCCGGCATTCTCCAACCAGTGGAACATAAATGAGATATGGGGGAAGAAATTGCATGAAAAGACCGTATAGCTGCAAGGAATCTCCCTTCTCAAGAATGGTACTTTCCTGCGCTCTTCTTCCGTTATGATATACTCCATCACCGCCAAGATTATGGAGAACACAATTTTCGCCTTCCATAACCAGTACGGCATGTCGGCCTCTGACCCTGGAATGAAACTGGTAACAGATTCTGTTTTCATAATCACTTCCCAAAGTCACCAAGGCTTCGGCTTCCAGACGGATTCTCCCTGTGGGAGCCAATCTATGTACAGGCCCCTGCCTGCTGATCAGTACCTTTTCTTCAACTTCAGAATCCGGTAACAGCAATGGATCCGATAACATGGGACGGGTATTTACCAGAAAGCTTCCCTGCTGATAATTCAGACAGATTTTCTGTCTCCGCAGATGCAAAAAAAATGCTGTATCACCCATACAGGTAACATGCTTCACAACAGATTCTGAGTCGGAAAAGGCACAAAAGAAAAAATGTTCTGCGTGAATCGTTTTCTTCAAATAGCACCTCTTTTATTCTTTCGTGAAAATATTAGATGTCATAAAAACTAATAAAAGATGAAAGGATATGTTAATCGATCAACAATGAATTCATAAGTTATTATGTAAGATAACAGATTTGGCATTTCATGTCAAGATGTTTTTGGTGAATTTAAACAATTATTTTACCCAATTAGTTTTATAATTTGGTTATTATCACAATACCTTATCCCTCTCACTAAACGCATGCTGCGCCTCCGGCTTGCATTCCTTAAGTGTTCCGGACTGGTTCACACCCAAAATGATCCACTGAATCATTTTCTCATATGCATGGCAACAAAAAAACAGACACACCCATTTAAGATGTGCCTGCACTTTCTCAGATTATAAAACCAATTAAACGTCCTTCCGGTAAAACCTAAAAATAGGAATTAAAAATATTACCGGAAGCATAGGTATTACTGTAAGTTCCCTTCGTTGTATAGGTATTTGCCTTTGCTGCTTCCTGTGTTGCTGCAAAATCGATAAAGGAAGACTGGGAAGATACTCTGGATGCATAAGAATAACTTCCGCTAAACAAAGTCTTCACGGTGTTTGCATCTGCCTTTGCAAAAGCATCCTTGTCAAGTGTCAGTGTATCGTCCTTACCAATGGTAATACCTGCCTGACCCAACAGCTTCTGATTGGACTCTGTCATGTTCTTTAAGGTATCTACACGCTTCGTGATACTGTCGGAAGCGGACTTGGCAGACCCTTCAATCAGCTTGTTATAATTGGATACAAAACTGTCTACCGCTTTATAAATCTCATCCTGACTCTTACTGAATACAGAATCCTTACCTGTATTCGTTAACTGATCTGCAGAACTCTTCAAACTCTCTGATGCCGTCTGGATCTGCTTCAAGGTCTCTGCAGAATCCTTGGATGTGGAGAGTGTTTTCTTCTTTTCATCTACAATAGAAGCAGCTTCCTTGCTGATCTTGTTACCTTTGCCATAATAGGCCTTCATCAGCTTGCCATAGCTTCCATTCTTAATGCTCATGTAATCGGAAAGAAAATTTAAATTAGAATTTCCTGACATACTCTGAAACAAAAAAGAATAATTCTGCTTCATACCGGTATATCCCATGTTCAATCGTACTCCCATATGACTTCCCTGCCTTTCCATACGCTAATTATATATTAGCAAAATAATCGGCAAAATACAATCCGATTTACGCAATTCATGTAAAAAAATACGCAATATCTGATAGGCATACCTTTCCTCCGTATGTTATGCTTAACGAAACGGAAGGGAGAACTATTATGCTGAAAATACATCCTCATCGCAAGCACCTTAACATTCTTACAATTATATTGACTATCCTGCTCATAGTGAGCGGATGCCGTAAGGAGGAAACAGTCCCTATGCAAATACACGAAACTACGAGTCCAATATCTGAAGAGTCCGTTTCTACAGAAGCATCCTCACCCCAGCCATCAGCTGACAGTCCGGTTGTTTCCGATCTTCCCTCCCTGAAAGAACTCTATGCAGACTATTTCCAAATGGGTGTATGCATTAATCCGGTCACAGTTTCTGACAACCAGTATAAGGAGCTGATCTGTCATGAATTTAACAGTGTTACCAACGAAAATAACCTTAAACCGGAAAATATCATCAGCAAATCGGCTACTCTTGCCGATCTGGAAGGAAACCGTGAACATATACAACTTGATTTCACCCGTGTAATACCGGAGCTTGATTTTGCTGTCCGGAATCACCTTAAGGTACGCGGACATACTCTCATCTGGCACAGCCAGACCCCGGACTGGATCTTTTATAAAGACTATGATCCATCGGGAGAGCCTGCAGACCGTGAACTGATGCTGAAACGTATGGAAAATTACATCCATGATGTATTTTCCTTTATATCCACAAACTATCCCGATCTTTTCTATGCATTCGATATTGCTAATGAATGCATTGATGATAACGGTGGTATGAGAGACTCCTTATGGCGTAAGACCATCGGGGACGACTACCTCAATTATGCATTTTCCTATGCGCGCACCTATGCCCCGGAAGAAATTCTGCTTTTTTATAATGACTATAATACTTATCAGCCAGCCAAACAGGCTGATATCATAAATCTGCTTTCCCCGGTTGCAGAAGCTGGGAATCTGGACGGAATTGGAATGCAGAGCCACCTCGATACCGACGTATCTCCTGCCAGGTTCACCTTTGCGGCACAGAAATATGCCGACGAACTCCATGTTGTGATTCACATAACTGAACTGGATATTGTCCAGCCGGATGCAGGAAATCCTGAGAAAATACAGGGACTTTATTATAAAAGATTCTTTGATGCACTGGTTGCGGCCAAAAAGAACGGAACTCCGATTGAAAGCGTCAGCGTATGGGGACTTACCGATGGCCTCTCCTGGAAATCCAATGACCATCCGTTGCTTTTCCACAGTGACCTGACTCCAAAGGATTGCTTTTATGAAATCACATCCGGTGAAGCTTATACATGAGCGGCTTCACCGGAAATAATGGCTTCAAGCTCCCGGAATGCCTGTTCATAGCTTTCAAACCGGATCCCATGGAAACCGAGTTTCTTCGCAGCTTCTACATTCTCCTTGCGGTCATCAATAAAGACACATTCCTCTTCCTTCAGATCATACGTGTCAAGAAGTGTCCGGTAAATATTAGGATCCGGCTTGATCATCTCTACATAAGCTGAAACGATCTGTCCATTTACATAGGGCATAAACGTAAATTTCTCCCTGCTGTGCAGATCATAATAGCTTGCCGGATAGTTGGTCAGAAGATACGTATGATACCCTCTCTCCTGAAGTCCCTTAAGCCATCCTGCCGAATATTCAAAGGCTTCCACGACTTCCCGCTTTCCATTCATCATGAAATAAGCAATGTCCTTAGCATATTCCGGTGCATCCTCCTGCATGTACCTCATTACTTCCTCTTCCTCAAAGAATCCACGATCCAGTTCCTGCCACCATTTACAATAAACCGAAGCCTTAAGAAGCGGAGCGATTTTTTCTTCCGGAATTGCGAGCTTACGCATGGCTTCTCCCGGCATAAACCGGATCAGTACACCACCAATATCAAAAACAATATTTCTAATCATGCTGTTCTCTCCATTTTCTGATCGTAATTATTCAGCTGCTTTTAATCTATAGTAACGATTCAGCCCGGCTCTACCTGTAATTCTCCCGTACTTCATCCACGCTCATATAAACTACATTATGCTCCGGTTTTATGCCGCTTTTCATAAAGATATCACGGATTGTCACAAACTCATAGCCCTGACGCTTCAACTCCGGAATCAAAGTCTTGATTGCCTCTACCGTCTGTATATTATCTGCCATATCATGCAGCAGAATCATAAATCCGGGTCTTGCCACCTTAAGCAGACGCTCTGTTCTCTCCTTTGCACTCACCTCCGGCAGCCAGTCCTCACAGCCATAGCCACTGATAAAGGTAAGATCAATGAGATCATACATTTTCTGATCATAATCAATATAGGGCGGTCTGAAAAATTCCGGCTTCTCTCCCACAATCTTCTCAATGCGATCGGACGTTTCCTTAATCTCATCCACAATTTCCTGCTCACTCTGCTTCGGCATGGACTGATGGGTCTTCGAATGGTTCTCAATCGTACATCCCATATCATGTGCACGCTTTACCAGATACTCTGTCTGAGGCGTAATCTGCTGCCCGATCAGGAAAAAGCTGGCAGTTACCTGATTCTCCTGCAGGACGTCCAGTACCTGATCCGTAATTCCGATCGTTGGTCCGTCATCAAAAGTTAATGCAACTAATTTCTTTTCCTTCATTTCTATCTTCTCCTCACTGTCTGTTCTTTTCTGCATCACACATCCATCTACTTTAGATTACCTTAAGTTACAGGAAGTGCAAGGCTAAACTGTTACAATTTTGTTTACGAATTCCTTATTCTTATGTTAGAATCAAAATATCCGGATTAATGGTGATCAAGATAAAACATTACCTGGTAGATAGTGAAAATGTAAATGACAACTGGTTAATGCTTCTGGAACTGGCAGATGAGAAGGATGAAATGATCATCTTTTATACAAAAAATTCTCCCCATATGTCCTATTCCTCCGTCATTAAACTGTTGCAGCAAAGACGCACCCTTCAGTTCGAAGAGTGCTACGAGGGCCAGAACGCTTTGGACTTCCAGCTCATATCCTATCTGGGATATCTGATCGGAAAAGATGAGGATAAGACCTCCGAATTCATTGTGATGAGCAATGATACCGGATTTGATCCGGCGGTCAGATACTGGAAACAGAAAGGCTTCCTCGTGAACAGGATTAACGTCAACTATTGCAAGCTGACACTTCAAAGGCATAAAGAAGCTCCTTCCGGCAATATCGAAGAAGAACTTCCCTTTACAGAACCGGCTGCAGAAGAATCTGCTCTTCCTGCAGCACCTGTAAAAGAAACTTCCCCCGAAAAATCCATCGATTTTAACAAGGCGGAAGTCGACACCTTTATCAACTGCTTTGGCAAGAATAATCCTGTCGCACTTCATGAGACCTTCGTTCATGTTTACGGTCAGGAACAAGGCCAGATAATTTACAAAACCGTAAAAGATGACTCCTATTCCTACACTCCGGAAACATTTACCGGACAGGATCGGATTCAGCACTTTACCAATATCATTTTTGCTCACAGTGATGTACAGGACCCCGGTGATTTCGTCCAGTTTCTTGACAATAACAAATCCAAATCCAAGAATCTGAACGGCATCCGTGCTTCCATTATCAAAGCCTACGGCAAGGAAAACGGCATGAAATATTACAGTCTGTTCAAACCCTATTTCAAAATGATATCTGCCCTAAAATAATATAGAAAGGTAATCCGGATATCCCATCAGCAAAATTCCTGCTGATGGGATTTTAATTTTCAACTTTCTCTAGAGATGTACATCAATGCTGCACATTTTCCATCTTCCGGTTGGGATCAAGGCATTTCCTGATCTTCGGCAGAAGTTCATGATCCGGATTGTGTTTTACAGTACATTCCGTATCGAGCATCATAACGGCTTCATCACCCTCCCGGCAGGCAGGCCACTTAATCCCCTCGATCTCCGGCTTCCCGGTCCTTGCAAAGCTTACCCATGCATCACAAATGTCTTCCTGCAGTTTCAGAGATTCCTCTCCCTTATAACACACCGGTACTTTATCAATATTGTGGAAGACAAACGGAATTTCCGAACAGTGCCATGCCACCTTGCCCTCAAACATCGGGAATTCATAGGTAAACTGGTAGGAATACGTCTTGCTCTCCGGGCTCTTACACCGTTCTTTAATAAACTCCACGGTAGGAATCCGGAAAATCGTATCCATGCTCAGCACATCAACCGGTGCCTTATCCGGATAGATGGCAAGAAAATCATCGATCCGTTCCACGCCTTCTTCTCCCCATTCCTTCCTGACTCTCTGTTCGGCTTCTTCTCTGGTCATGCTGTGTTTTCCGGGAATTGCCGGTTTGAAGTCAAATTCTCCAAGTACCGTTCCGATCAGTATCGGGATCGTCTTAGCATGCTCCGTAAAGCCGTATTTCACCGGATCCCCCAGATATGCTTTTCCGGTATGTGGGAAATTACCAACATAACCGCCCTTTGCTTCAATCTCCGGGCTTACTTTCAGATAAGCCTCTGCAAGCTGTCTGTAGGGAATCGTCTTCAGTTTGTCTACATCCTTTTCCGCAAGTCCCAGTTCTCTCAGCATGGCAAGTACGATTTCTCTCCCATCCCGGTCCTCTACATCACTCAGTGCCTCTATCACACCGCTTTGAACGATTCCTTTGTGAAAGAGTCCGTCTGCCTCCGGCATCTGCATCAGGGTCCAGACCTTCGCACCACCACCGGATTGTCCAAACAGCGTTACATTATCCGGGTCTCCACCAAACTTTTCAATGTTGTCCCGGATCCATTGAAGCGCTGTGATCATATCAAAATTGCCTGCATTTGCAGAATCTGCATATTCATCCCCGAAAGGAGACAGATCAAGATAACCCAGTACATTCAACCGGTGATTTAACGATACTACCACAACATCCTTAAGCGAACACAGATTTTCACCGTCATAAGCCAGCTGTTCAATGGAAGATCCGGCAAAGAACCCGCCTCCATGAAGCCAGACCATTACGGGGCGCTTCTTTGAATCACCGATCGATGGGGTCCAGATGTTCAGGGATAAACAATTCTCATCCTCCGGCCAGTACATATGCGGCACCATCATTTCACAATTCGGCTCATCCTTCGAAAGTAATGGGCACACATAACCATAAGACTGTGCTTCCCGGACTCCTTCCCACTCCTTAAGGCGATGCGGTCTGTGAAACCGCTGCGCTTCAGCATAAGGAATTCCCTTGAAAATGCAGCAGCCATTCCATTCATAGCCTCTTACCTTTCCTTCCGTTGTCTGTACAACCGGATAATCTTCCCGATATACAAATTTTCTCATACTGATCCCATCCTTTCCTGCTTTTAAAAAATTATTGTAACGATTCCGTCAATCCATAATAAGAAAACGGCGTGATCCCGGATCACCACTCCGGTAACGCTCTTTTCATAATTGGTATGATTATTTTCCATGAATTTATCACTCCGTGTTGTTTACATGACTTTTAATCAGATAACGTAACTGTTCAGTACCTTCACAGTTACGATGCAAAATCCATTCCAAATCGGCTTCGCCGATGGGATTTTGCATTACTGAATCATTTTCTTACGGTCTTTGCAGCAAATGCTTCGACCTGTACGGAATAGTTCCCAGATAACTACATTATAGATTACTTATAATGACAATTCAAGCCATAACCTTTCCGGATCTTTTGAACCCATTTTACATAAAAATGACGTACCTTTTACAATACATCGGTTTCCAGATTCATAAGCTCATCATCTTATCCGCGCAAAAGAAGCTCAAGAAGATTATTCTTGAGCTTCTTAATCTGATGCAGGAAAAGGGACTTGAACCCTCATGATATTGCTATCACACGGACCTGAACCGTGCGCGTCTGCCAATTCCGCCATTCCTGCGAACAAAAACTATTCTACATATTTTTGCCCTTGTTGTCAACAGTTTTTACCTGTTTTTCTTTACGATTTTGCTGAATCTTTTTCTGAGCAGCATTTTTTAACGTTTTTGTGTCTTCTGACCATCTCTTTTTGCTTTTTTTCATGGATTTTTGGAATTCTATCTGTAGCTCTTCCCATCGAAGATTAAATTCTTCCCTGAACTTTTCACCTGCAATCTCATATAATGCATGAAGAATGGTATGCACAGCTCTCCTTGTATTCTCATCCAGATCCCTCATGGCCTCATAGCTTCTGGTAATACATCCCTTCAGATCCCCTCCAAATTCAAATACATCTTCTGCTCCGGATGCCGTAACGACCTCATACAGCGTATCTACAAAGGTACGTACCTGTTCCTGTGACAGGGACAGAATCCACTCATTCAACGCCTCATCCTGCAGTTTTTGGGCCGTGGTCCGGTCTTCTACCCGTACAAAATGATCTCCGTCAATTCTCCAGTTAAAGGAATTATGCTGCATTGCACCAATGCTGCGGCTTTCAATGATTTCACAGTTCTCACAGGTTTCCATGATGACTCCGACAATCGAAGACTTCGGAATAAACTTAAACATCCGGTTCTTCACCGATGCATAATCACATTTGGCAAAAATTTCCGGCCGGAATCCAGGACCATCATGATTATAAATACACAACAGATGCTTTTTGGTCCTGACTGAACAGTTCATGGCAGCATAAGAAGCAAGATTACCGCCCTTTGAGTGTCCACCCACGAAGAGCTCCTGTTTTACCCTTGAATACACCTTATTCAGATACTCTACTGCAAGCTCCTGACTGTGCGTAGGCTCAGATAATGCCAGATTAAGATCCTCCTTCCAGCCTACAATCGTTGCGTCCGTTCCACGATATGCCACATAGCAGATTCCCTCATCCGGAAAACAGGTCAGCGCGGAAAACTGGGTATCCGTTTCCTCCTCAACCACATTCTCATGATAATTCAGCTTCATATTGCCAAACCGCTTTGAAGCGGCTGCTGCCCGGAACAGCTCTTCATTCTGTTCCTTATACCAATACCCTGCAAGCAGCTCCTCCATACGATCCTGCTCCAGAATACTCTGTACGGAAACCGCCTCCTTCTTTTCCTTAAGGGAGGGAACAAATGGCTGGAAATTCATATAAGAAAGCTGGCAGATCACCAGTGAATCCACTTCATTAAAGGGCTTCTGAGCAAACGTATTCTGCCCATAGGTTCTGATATATTCAATAATATTGTCCATAGAATCCGCCTCCTTATTCTATTGTACCATAGATAGCATCTACACAAAACCTGCAAATCCACACTTTATTCCATCATCCGTAACAGTTCAGCCATGGCCATTCATAAGCTGCCGGATTGTACAGATTGGCTAACAAATATACGTGCTTTCCGGCAACTTATTTCATGTCGGGCGTTAATGATTCCACATTAACAGCAGCTGGACAACGCGGCTGTAGCTGCCAAGTCCATCCTCGACACCATTTAGCGTGAGCGTTGTTTCCAGAAAATCATACGAGGCCTGCTGCACCTTTGTGGTCTCTAAGACCGCCTTTTTCTCCACCTGATCCCAGCTCTCCTTTGTCAGGAAAACACTGTCCTTCCGGACCTGCACGGAAATTTCCGGATGCTTCCAATATTCCTCTTCACCGACTGTCCGGTAAAAATCATCATCCAGGTAGGCAATCACACTTAAGTAAGCGCTATACTGAAACAGCTCTTCCTCTGATCCCACACAGGCCAGATATCCGATGAAGTTTGCCTCATCCTCCAGAATAAAGCCCTTTAAATGGGACAGCTCATGGCAGAGCGTTGCCGGCTGATTCGTAATATAAATCATCGTATTATAATTTGCTTCCATCGAAAATGGGAAATAATACCCCATAATATACTGCTGGCTGAAAAAAGCAGAGGTCTTTAGTCTCTTTGGCTTCGGATAATAGCCGGACAATTGCGGATACGTTTCTCCAAGACGCATCATTTCCTGCCGTGCAGTCTCCTCGATATCCAGATCAGAAACAATATAGCCCTTCTCATCCCGCTCCATCCTAAGGGCAAGCGCATTCGCCTTTTCTACCACTTCATCCCGGAGTTTTGTAAGCTCTGCAATACCGTAGGTATGTTCCCTGGCTTCCTGTGTAATAAAAAGCTTCCGTTCCGTAATCGTCGGCACCCGGTACAGCAAAAAGCAGTTGAGCGTCATAATCAGACAGACAATTCCCACTACCCAGATAAGAAACAGGGAATATTTCCGGTATGCTCTACACAAACTCCTGTTCCATCCCGGAACACTGCTCCCTGTCTGTGGCTGCTTTACTCCTTTTCCTTCCGATTGTTCATGCTTTGTGCCTTTCACACGCCTTCCCACATAAGACACCCCATACACAACACCTTCCAAAATTCCCCATAATATCCACACGGCTGCCAGAACAACACCCAGATAAAGCATCATTTCTCCCACTGAAAAAGGAAAACATCCGGTAACTCTTCCATAGCTTTCCACCCATAGAGGGAAAATATAGTTTACATAATATTGTGCAAATTGTGGACTGACTCTGGAAATGATATTGAGCAGTACCGCTATCAAAATAAACCAGATCGGAATTCTTATCTTTCTTTCAGACATAAATCTGTAATCTCCTCATAAACTGCACTATAACTTCCTATGTAAAGGCAGTTTCGTATGAATACCTGGTTTTCCTTTGTACAGGACATCAATCAGTTCCTCTGGAGCGGCCCGCTGCTCCTTCTGCTTTCCGGAACCCATATCTATTTTACACTTTTATTGAAGTTTCCGCAAAAGCATCTTCTTTCCGCAATCCGTATGTCCGTCTGTGCACCTTCCGGGGAAAGCAAAAACTTCTCTGTCTTTGCCACCCTGTCTACCACGCTTGCTTCCACCCTCGGAACCGGGAATATTGTCGGCGTTTCGACTGCGGTAGCTCTCGGCGGTCCCGGTGCCATCTTCTGGTGCTGGCTCACCGGTGTGCTCGGTATGGCAACCTCCTATGCAGAATGCTTTTTAAGTGTGCGCTTCCGGCATCAGGACGCTTCCGGCACCTACCATGGCGGTCCCATGTATGTCTGGGAGATCGGTTTACATAATAAATCTATCGGGAAATTTTATGCATTTCTGACCTTTCTTGCCGCCCTGTTTGTCGGCTGTTTCACACAGGCCAATGCCGTAACCCAGACGACGGAGCTTACCTTCCATATTTCTCCATATATCACCGGCCTTGCGACGGTTGTACTGATTGCTTCCGTGATCCTTAGGGGCAACCACTCCATTGCCAATGCCTGCATGAAAATTGTTCCGGTTCTTGGCATTCTTTATACCTTAAGCTGTATCCTGCTTCTTTGGATCAACCGCTCTGCCCTGCTTCCTGCCATTGTCCTTATCATAAAGCATGCCCTCGCACCAAGAGCGGCCTTAGGCGGTGCTGCCGGCTCTTCCCTGATGCTCACTGCCCGCTTTGGAATTGCCAGAGGGCTTTTTACCAACGAAGCCGGGATCGGGACGGCTGCCATTACCGCTGCCGCAACCTCTGAACAGAATCCCGTGCGTCAGGCGTATGTTTCCATGACCGCCGTCTTCTGGGATACCGTTGTGATGTGTCTCTTAAGCGGCCTCGTCATTGTAACCAATATGATTCTGCATCCGGATTCCCTTGCTTGCGCAAACGAAGGAAGTCTTGTTGATGTTGCCTTTTCTTATCTGCCGTTTGGCGGAAATACCTTCCTGTCCCTGTGTCTTGCTGCCTTTGCCGTGACCACACTGATCGGCTGGTCTTACATGGGACAGCAGGCTTATGGTTACCTGACCGGCAATAAGGGCTTTCTTTACTATAAGCTCGCTTACCTCGCGATGATCTTTATCGGTGCCATTCTGCCACTTCGCTTTGTCTGGGAATGTGCCGATCTCGTGAATGCCTTTATGGTCATTCCAAGTGTCGGGGCGCTTTTCCTTTTGCAGAAGGAGCTTCGCATTACCTGAACCGTTCCTCTCTGATCGATAAGGAAATGTAAACATCACCGGCCCTTACCTGCCAGTTCCTGATATCGCTGCAAACAGACACAGCAGAAGTAAAAATACCACATTGTATACCGTAAAAACCAGCATATATCTTCCGCGCTGTGCTCCTTTTACGGAAGCATAAAACTTATAGGAAATGAGACTTGCCAGGGATGCAATCAATGTACCAAGTCCACCGATATTCACGCCCCACAACAGTTCCTTATATTCGGTCGTAAATCCAGAAAGCAGCATGGTAGCCGGAACATTGCTGATGATCTGGGAACAGCCAATGGACAACCAGAATTCTTTTCCCTCCATCACACTTCCAATCCACCGGCTTACCGAAGGAATTCTCTGCACGTTGCCAACAAAGATGAAGAATCCGGCAAATGTTCCGAGCAGGAAATAATCCACCTGCGCAAACAGATCCCGGAAGGCAATCATTCCAACGATCACTACAGCAAGAAAACTGATTCCATAAGGAAGAATCCTTAAAACCGTACCCATACAGACCAAAAACAATATTCCCAGAAGAAGGAGCTTTATTTTCTCCATCGGGATGTCCTCTTTCTCCAGCACTGCACTTGCAGAATCCAGTCTGGTTCCCCGCTCCTTCCATCCTCTGAAAAGCAGGATCGCCAGTAAAAGAAAGAAGGATACTGCCACCAATGGCAGCATATAACGGATAAACATTCCAAATGAAAATGAAGAAACCGAATAAAGATAAAGGTTCTGCGGATTGCCAATCGGTGTGAGCATACTTCCTAAATTTGCTGCAATCGTCTGTAATACGATCACCGGTATCAAATGCTTTTCTTTATGAATACTTCCCAGAATTTCAATCGTAAACGGCACAAACGTAATGAGCGCCACATCATTGGTGATGATCATACTGAAAAAGAAGCATAAGAAGACAAGAACCATTTCCAGCTGCATTTCATTCCCGGCATGTCCGGTCAGGATCCGACCCAGATAACGGAAAACGCCCTGCTTCCGGAATCCTGCCACCAGAAACATCAGGCAAAACAATAATGCCAGTACCCGATAATCGAGATACCCCAGATATTCTTTGGAAACCGGTACAAACAGGGAAGAAATCACTGCAAGAAGTAATGCTGCCGTAAATACAATCTCCTTCTTTAAAACAAGTCCTAATTTTATCAATGTATTTTTCATTTGATCCTGTATCCTCTTCTTCCAAATCCATTTTCTGTTGTAATCTCACAGGAACCGACCAGCTCCCAAACCGCACGCTCATACTCGGAAACCCGCTGCGCCTTACGGATCTTTTTCAGGTAGTATTCCGGCTCTCTTGTGTTTTCTTCTACAGAATTCCCACTTTCACGATCCTGTGACTTGAACAGATACTGCCAGTAATTCCATAATTCTTTCATTTTAAACAGGACGGTCCTATCTCCCCATTTTTGATTTACATAATTATTGGTTATGTTATCTTGATAGGTCAGAAATTCTTCCCTTGAGAGCGCCGGGCCTCCCTGAATCTCCCGGAGCAGGGACGGATTTACCAGCAGTCCCCGTCCGAACATCCACCAGGTATTTTCCGGAAAAAGCTGTTTCATTTCCCCGAAATCTTCTTTTGTGAAAAGATCCCCATTGTAGCAAAGCGTATGTTTACTATGGGAAACCGCATAAGCAAAATCCTGTGTCTGCGGATGATTCGCATAGAGATCCGTCCCGATCCGGGGATGCAGAATCAGCTCCGATAAGGGATATTGATTATAAATCTCCAGAAGCTCTTCCCATTCTTCGTGACGATTCATTCCACTCCGTGTTTTTACCGAAACAGAAAGTGTGCTTCCTGTCCTGTCTTTCCACGCAAAGATCGCCTCCAGATAATTCTCTAAAAGCTCTGTCTGCGCCAGTAGTCCTGCACCCTTTTTCTTGGAAACCACCGTACCATACGGACACCCGATATTCAGGTTCACTTCTCCGTATCCAAGCTCCTCAAATTTTTCCAGATAAGGAATTACATACTCTCCGGAATTACCAAGCAGCTGCGGAACCAGCGTAATCCCCTGATTATTCTGTGGATCCACATCCTTCTGATCTCTCGATTTCGTCAGTCCCTCTCTCGTAGCTGCTACAAACGGACCGAAATATTTCGTAATTTCATGGTTCGTATCAAACTGCCTGTGAAATTCATTCCGGAACAGGTATCCCGTGATGCCCTCCATCGGAGCAAAATAAAATTGATCTTTTTCACAAGTTGACATAATGTTATTATTGTATACCTTTCATTTATAAGAAAGGGGCAGATCCAAGCTGCCCCTTTCCATGATTTATCTTATTTGATTTTACAAATCTAATCTTCCTTCGGAAGATCAATCTTAATATGCACATCACGGAGCTGCTTCTCATCTACGGTAGAAGGTGCTCCCATCATGACATCCTGTGCCGTCTTGTTCATCGGGAACGGAATGATTTCACGGATACTCTCCTCACCGGCAAGTAGCATAACCATACGGTCTACGCCCGGTGCAATTCCTGCATGCGGAGGTGCTCCGTAACAGAACGCATTGTACATGGCCGGGAATTTTGCTTTCACTGCATCTTCGCCCAGGCCAACAATTTCGAATGCCTTAACCATGATTTCCGGATCATGGTTACGAACTGCTCCGGAAGATAATTCGACACCGTTGCATACCAGGTCATACTGATAAGCATTAATAGAAAGCGGATCTGCGTTGCACAGTGCATCCATACCGCCCTGCGGCATAGAGAACGGATTGTGACAGAATTCCAGTTCTCCGGATTCTTCTCCGATTTCATACATCGGGAAGTCTACGATCCAGCAGAATTCATAACAGTTCTGCTTCATATGTGCTTCACTGTTCATTCCAAGGTATTTCCTCAATACGCCTGCCCCTTTCAGAGCATCGCCCTTCTTACCTGCGGTAAGTCCGACGAAGTCACCTTTCTTCAGACCAAGCTTTTCGATGACTGCTTCTTTACGCTCCTGCAGGAACTTCGCAATTCCTCCAACCAGTTCGCCGTTTTCATCCAGCTTGAACCAGTAAGCCTTCTGGCCGCTCTGTACTTCAACATCGGCACAGATCTTATCAATTACCTTACGGGTTGCTGTGAACTGATCTACAACAATTGCTTCCACACACTGACCTTCAAACGGCCCAAATCCACAATCAGCAAGAACTTCCGTTGCATCCTGCAGTACAAGATCAATTCTCAGATCCGGCTTATCCGAACCATACTTCTCGAGTGCATCACGATAAGAAATTCTGGCAAACGGTGCCTTAGATGCCTCTTTATAAATACCGTACTTTGCAAATACGGGCGGTAATACATCTTCAATGACTGCAAATACATCTTCCTGGGATGCAAATGCCATTTCCATATCAAGCTGATAAAACTCACCGGGTGAGCGGTCTGCTCTGGCATCCTCATCACGGAAGCAGGGAGCAATCTGGAAATAACGGTCAAAACCGGAGGTCATAAGCAGCTGTTTAAACTGCTGCGGTGCCTGCGGCAGTGCATAGAACTTACCCGGATGATTTCGGGACGGAACCAGATAATCTCTTGCACCTTCCGGAGAAGAACAGGTCAGAATCGGAGTGGTGATTTCCAGGAAATCATGCCCGGTCATTCTCTGACGCAGCTCTGCAACAACCTTGCTTCGAAGAACGATCTTCTCTTTGACAGCAGGATTACGCAGATCCAGATAACGATATTTCAGACGGGTTGCTTCATCCGCTTCCTTACTTCTGTTAATTTCAAACGGAAGTTCGTTGTAAATACACTTGCCAAGCACCTGGATATCTTCCGGTACGACTTCGATTTCACCGGTAGGAAGGTTGCCGTTCTTGCTGGAACGCTCCCGGACTGTTCCGGTGATGGATAACGTGGACTCATTATTGACGCCGCTTAACTTGTCCATCATCTCTTCGGTCTCCACAACCACCTGGGTGATTCCGTAGAAATCTCTCAGAATTAAGAATCCGAGATTCTTACTTACCTTTCGCATATTATCATAAAATCCGACCAGCGTAACCTTCTCTCCCACATCCGGGAGTCGTAACTGGCCACAGTTATGTGTTCTTGACTGTACCATGACTAACCTCATTTCCTTGTGTGTTTGTAACTATTCAGAGCCATGCAAATTATGACAATATGGACGTCGAATGCTTGCATTCGTAAGGACATTTGACATAATTTATATGGCGAAGTAACCACATGAGTAAAACTCAAGTTGCGTTAGCAACGGTTTTACGAATGGGGTTCTGAATCAATGTCACTTAGTTAAGCTTATTGGTTCACTATGAGGTAAACCTCTAACAAAAA